>JGI24025J20009_10000328_pt1 | contig 36765 bp, 46 predicted proteins | sample Cruoilmetagenom3_FD_20009 | JGI IMG/M metagenome (IMG submission 20009) | reverse complement strand
GGCTGAAAAAACTGGATTAATACTTGGACAAAAAAATCCATATTTATAAGTGTATTGAATGGTTAATGCTTTTGACATCCAACTGAATTTTGTTCTAATAGAGAATTAGACTTCAAGTCCTTGCCTGTCTTGAAGACTACGCGGCAACTTGAAGGACATGCTGTGAACAAACCCGTCTTGGGGTTTACAAATTCACGCCTTTTTTGCCTGTGTAGTGAAAAACTTCCTATTCCCCTGATCTCTATCCTTTTTTTCTTTTTGAGCGCTGAAATCATCGCGTCGAAAACCACGTCAACTACGGTTTCGAGGTCTTTTTTCATGTGTTGCGAAAAAACCTGCTGCAACAGGACAACAAGATCACCCTTCAATATAGACTGTGGTTGTTGCTCAGATCCCATAGGAAACCGGATTGTCTGTGGAAGATCCCAGTAACTGCCGGAGAGCATTGCCCAAGGTCTTTGCCCCTTCTTCCCGTAAAAGCTCCCTCATGATTGAAATGCGGTCTTTCTTGGGATAGACGAGTTCCGGTCTTCCTTTTATTCCCGCCAGACTGGCAGCCTTATCTATAGCCACGCTGAAGTTGCCCAGTTGGTCTACCAGTTTTGCATCCAGGGCCTGATGACCTGTCATAATACGTCCGTCAGCAATGGCTGAAACCTGCTCTTCAGGGAGCTTTCGACTCTTGGCCACTGCCGTTACGAATTGCTTCTGTATGTCTTGCATTACTCCCTGGAGCAAGACCTGTTCATCTTCTGTCATATCTCTGGTGATGGAGCCCAAATCTTTGAAAGTCCCGCTCTTTACCACGGTTGTCTTGATCCCGAGTTTTTCCAGCAGACCTTCTATATTGGGCACCTTCATAATAACCCCGATACTTGCCGTCACTGTGCCGGGGTTGGCCACAATATGCCTGGCACCTAAAGACGCATAGTACCCACCTGATGCTGCTACTGTGGCAAGAGATGCCACTACAGGCTTTTCCCGGTCCAGCCTTAGAATCTCTTCATATAGTTCCTGAGACGCCCCAACTGCACCACCAGGGCTGTTTATGCGGATTACCACGGCCTTAATTTTCTGATTATATCGAAAATTCCGCAGGGCCTTTATGGTAGCCTCGGGCTCAGTGATGATACCTTTGATGTCCACCACTCCGACTTTATCTCCGTGGTAAATCGAAGGACCGGTAACTACGCCCTTTGTTGTCCATAATACTAATAGAAAAAAGGCCACCGTGATGAGTATGGTGAATACTCCGATGGTAGCCAAAGCTACCAATAAAGGATGGGCATATCGGCGTTCTTTGCGCGTCCGCAACTCTTGCATGATCCCGGCTTATTCCTTCTGACCTTTGTCTTCCTCAGAGCGAGCACGATTGCGCTGTACTAATTCATCCTGAAGCAAGCTGCCCAAAGTAGTACCGGCAGACCCGTTGACCCCGCTGTACTCATCAAAATGTGAACGTTCCTCATCTTCAGATATACGCTTGACAGAGAGCCCTATACGCCTCTCCAGAGGGGCTACATGGATAACCTTGGCACTNATTTCATCTCCTACCTGAAACATTCCAACCGGGGTCTTGATCTTGCCGGATCCCAACTCGGAAACGTGAATCAGGCCCTCCACTCCCTCTTCAAGCTCAACAAATACCCCAAAATCCGTTACATTTGTCACCTTGCCGGTAACCTGGCTATTAACAGGATATCTCTCAGGAGCCGACTCCCACGGATCAGGATGAAGCTGTTTAACGCCCAGGGAAAAACGTTCCTTTTCCTTGTCGATATTAAGCACTACGGCCTGGATAGCCTCCCCTTTTTTATAAATCTCATTGGGATGTTTGATCCTTTTGCTCCAGGAGAGGTCTGAGATGTGAACAAGTCCGTCTATACCTTCCTCAATGCCTATGAACAGACCGAACTCAGTGATATTCTTTACTGCTCCCTCAATCACAGTACCAATTGGATAGCGATCCTGGACCAGATCCCAGGGATTGGGTTCTATCTGCTTCAGCCCCAGAGATATCCTCTGAGACTGGGAGTCAACCTTGAGCACAATTGCCTTGACAATATCTCCCACATTAACCATCTGGGAGGGGTGACGTATACGCTTTGTCCACGACATTTCAGACACATGGATTAGGCCCTCTACGCCTTCCTCGAGTTCTATAAATACACCGTAATCGGTAAGGCTTACTACCTTGCCGGTCACTTTTTCTCCCACAGGGTACTTCTCTTCCACTCGCAGCCAAGGATCCTCCGTAAGCTGCTTCATGCCCAAGGAAACCTTTTCACTTTCACGATCAAATGTGAGAATCTTTACTTTAATTGTGTCACCCACATTAAAGAGCCTGGAAGGATGTTCTACGCGTCCCCATGACATGTCGGTGATATGGAGAAGTCCATCGATCCCTCCAAGATCCACAAATACGCCATAATCCGTGATATTTTTGACATCTCCTTCTATGACCTGCCCTTCCTCAAGAGAAGCCAAGGTATTAACCCTTTTTTTTGCCATCTCTTTCTCCAGAAGGAACCTGCGGGAAACCACGACATTCTCTCTGCGGCGATTACACTTCAGGATAGCACATTCTATAGTCTGATTTGCAAGGGCCTCGGGATCACGAACAGGTCTGAGGTCGATTTGGGAAAAGGGTAAAAAAGCTGTTACTCCGCCCTTGCGGTCGCCAATTCGCACAGACAAACCACCTTTTACCCTGGATGACACGGTGGCCTTTACAGGGGTCTCTGCTTCAAATGCCTTTGTTATTTCTTCCCATACCTGACGACGAAGGGCCTTGGAATGGGAAAGCCTTAACATTCCCTCGTCAGGGTCCCAACGTTCAAGCAGCACCTCTACAGTATCTCCTGCGGAGACTGTTACCTCTCCATCTTCGTCACGAAATTCTCGAATCGGGATCAGACCTTCTGACTTATATCCGACGTCGATCATAACGGATTCTTTGCCGACCCGTACAACAGTACCTTCGAGGACTTCTCCTTCCTGAAAGGTGCGAAGACTTTGCTCAAAAAGGTCTTCAAACTGGCCCATATCACTGGCTTCGTCCAGCGACATATTTTCTTCCAAAATCTGGGAATCCTCTTGAGATGTTGCAACCTCTTGATCAGAGACGGCAGTTAGAGTCTGTTCCTGAATTACCTCACTCGCCACTTTTTCCATTACCCAATAACCCTCCTAAAAAACGAATAGTGTCTTATACCAGGACAGTTTACAAAGTTCAATGGGTATAAAAACCAATATAAGGTTTATGGAAGACTCGAACTTACCGTCTATTAATGTCTAATTTGTCTCACTTGTGGAGTCATTCATTTAGAATTAAGGTATGTATTCAGAGGTTCAGGGTTGAAAGGTTCAAGGTTAAGGGTCAAGGGTCACCGAAAAGCTGAACTGTTGATTCGTGAGTTTGAATGTAGAAGGTATGAGTATAGAACGATTTGAGGATATTGAGGCATGGCAGTCGGCCCGAGAGCTTCCCTTGGGTATATGCCTTGTAAGCGGAGGTCTCGATAGCTGTGTTACTGCTGCTATTGCTGCACGAAATTGTCGCCCGGCATTTCTTCATGTAAACTACGGCCAGCTTACTGAAGAGCGAGAGCTCCTGGCCTTTGATACAATAGCTGATCACTATGGAGTTAAGGACCGCTTGAAGGTCGATATGTCCTATCTTAAGTCCATAGGTGGTTCCGCCCTTACAGACCCGGCAATACCAGTACCGGAAGAGTCCCTTGGGGAATCAGGAGTCCCGGTAACATATGTTCCTTTCAGAAATACCCATATGCTGGCCGTGGCAGTATCCTGGGCAGAAGTGCTCGGAGCCGGATATATATACATAGGGGCCACAGAAGTGGATAGCTCCGGCTACCCGGACTGCAGGAAATCCTACTTCGATGCCTACCAATTGCTCATAGAAGAGGGGACCCGGCCTGAAACGAAGATTGAAATTATTACTCCATTAATCGATTATAATAAGGGGATGGTGGTAAAAGAGGGTCTGGCTCTGAAGGCCCCTCTACACCTCACCTGGTCATGTTATCAAAATCAAGATGTAGCATGTGGGAGATGCGATTCCTGCCTTCTGCGAATCAGGGGCTTTGCCGCAGCAGGAGTGCCGGATCCTATACGATATGCTGATGCAACCGTTTAAAGGTTCAGATTTTCAGTGAACCCAACAAACCCAACAAACCCCCATGAAGTCTTTTCCTGTAAACTTTGCGGCCACTGTTGCCATGGAGAGAGCACTGTCTCCCTGTCTCAGGCGGAACAGAAGGCCATAGCTTCCTTTCTGGATCTTGATTTGGCTGACTTCCTCCGGGAGTTTTGCGTGAAGAAAGGTAACAGGATAGAAATGAAAATTGTTGACGGCCATTGTATCTTTTATGGCGATGATGGGTTCTGCAGGGTCCACGAGGTCAAACCCTTTCAATGCAGGAGATGGCCTCTTCACCCGAGCATACTCGGAGATCAAAAGGCATGGGGTGCCATAAAGGCCGACTGCCCGGGATTTGATGAAGAAGCATGCTACGAGGATGTCTGTGAGCTTGTCAGGAGAGTAAATAATGGATATTGAAAGGCTCAAACAACAGGCTTTTGTATGCTGCCCCTTTGATTTACTGGTAAATAAGCACCTTCCCGGTCTCCTGAAAGAACACATTAATCCCGAAATAGGACTAAGCGGTGAGATCCTGGACAAATTTCAACGGCCCAAATTTAAAAAAATAGCAAAAATTCTTAAAAAAGAGGGCCTGATTTGTACTATCCATGCGCCCTATTCAGACCTTTCCCTGGGGGCGATAGACCGAAAAGTCCGCAGGATCTCTGTAGAGAGGATAAAAAAAGCATTGGATCTTGCGTCTCTGTTTGAAGCAAAATCTGTAGTATGCCATACCGGCTTTGACTACAGGCACTACTTTAATTTAGAAGATCGTTGGATAAAAAATGCCATAGAATCTATGACTATTCTTTTAGAGTACGTATCTCCATTGAATATTCCCCTAATGCTCGAAAATGTGTATGAGTTAGATACAGAAATACATAAGGAGATCTTCCGCAGAATCAAATCACCGCTTCTCGGATTCTGCCTGGACTTCGGTCACCAGAATGTGTTTTCAAAAACCAGCCTGGACAGATGGCTGAAAGATCTGGGAGACCGACTGGGTCAGATTCACCTCCATGACAACATGGGAGTGCATGACGATCACCTTGCTATTGGAGAAGGAGTTCTTGATTTTGACAGCCTTTTTTCGTGGCTTTACGCTCAGGGGAAAACTCCCATCCTGACCCTTGAACCCCATGAAGAAGAGGCTGTAATACCTGCCTTGGAGGGACTTGCCGGATTGCTTGATACTTATCCGATAATACCGGATTATGCATGACAAATTCTCAATCAACTCTCACCTGATTACACTGCAGAAAGTCCTGAAACAGGATTCCGATAGAAATGCTATGGAATCGACCTAAGCCGCTTCACTATGGTGTTAATCTTGTCCTTGGCACTGGGATTTAGATCGTCAAACTTCACTCCCATGCCCCGCTGCTGGCCCTCAGAAGGCACACTTCGGCTCCAAGCCACCTCGGCCTTTACGTGGATTGGGTAATCACACTCAGGCAATAAGAACTCCAGACTTAACCGAGTTCCTGGCTTAAGTGGTTTTGGAGTTACTATGAACATTCCCCCGGTACTGATGTTATCAGCAAAGTTTCTAAAAAAACTGTCTAGAGTATGATAATTTACCTGAATGATTGTTGACGTCCTGGATATTTTTCTATGTTCGTCCTGTGAAGTTCCTTTTTTCATACTGTCCCTCCGATAAACCTTGCGGTAATCCCTCTGCCGAGTTATATATCTCCCACTTTTTTGACCAACTAATATCTTTAAAAGAGAGGATTTTGAGAATGTCTAAGGTATGTGAAATATGTGGTAAACACCCAACCACTGGTTGCAACGTAAGTCACGCAAACAATCATACTCGCAGACGCTGGCTGCCAAATTTGCAAAGGGTCTGGGCGGTTATAAACGGCCAAACAAAGCACATTCGTGTCTGCACCCGTTGTATTCGCTCCGGCAGAATAATCAAACCCTCATAATTAGATCGAATTATCGAATTAAGGAATTGAGGAATTAAAATCAATAAGATACATTCAATTCCTCAATCCCTCAATCGCTCTTCTCTATAATTCGTACAAAAAGGACAATCTCTTAAATCGAGGTAGTTTACCCGGGAGAAATACGCTCTACCAGCTTTACACCCGCAAGCCTCCTTATACTGGAGAGGATTTTCCTCAGTTGCGCCCGGTCCTTCACATCCACAACAAAGTGGAGAATGGCAGCATAATCCGAAGTCGTGCTAACCTTTGCCTCCAGGATATTTGCTTCTCCGGCACTTATTTCATTACTGACTGCTGCCAATATGCCTTTTTGGTCGACTGTGCTGACTCGGACCTTGGCAGGGTAGGTAGCTTTATCATCATTGGCCCATGTAACCTCTACACGCCTGTCCGGATCTAAATTCCGGATATTGGAGCAATTTTCTCTGTGAACCGTAACTCCTCTTCCCCTTGTTATATAGCCTACAACTTCGTCTCCCGGGATCGGCGTGCAGCACCTGCCAAGATGTATCAAGATATCATCAAGACCATGAATTAAGATGCCTTGATGCTCTGCCTTTTCGGTAAATTTCTTTACCCTTGATTTTTTCTCCTCCGGTTCCTGTTCTTCAGGCTCACCTGCCCGCAGCTTTCTAATTATCTGGGAAGGAGCGACTTTGCCATATCCGGCTGCGATCAGCATATCCTCAGGGGTCTTGAAAGACAGTGCCTCGGCTACTTCAGCACCTTTGGTTTTCATAAAATCGTTGAAGTCCAACCGGTGCCTCTTGAATTCCCTGGCACAAAGGTCCCTTCCTAATGCAAGGCTCTTTCCCCTCTCTTCGGTCTTAATCCATTGACGAATTTTGGCCCGGGCACGGCTGGTCTTGGCAAGTTTAAGCCAATCCCTATTGGGAAAGTGCTTATTGGACGTAATTATCTCTACTGTTTCCCCATTATGGAATTGATATTTCAAAGGCACGATTCGGCCATTTACCTTGGCCCCTGCGCAATGGCTACCTACCTCGGTATGGATCGCATAAGCAAAATCTATTGGGGTGGCCCCCCGGGGGAACTCCTTGACCTCTCCTCTTGGAGTAAACACATATACTTCGTTGGGGAAGAGATCCATCTTCACTGACTCAATGAATTCCCTTGAATCATCCAGCTCCTTTTGCCACTCCATGAGCTGAAAAAGCCAGTCGAATTGGTGTGCCTTTTCCTTGCTGAGTATCTTGCCCTCTTTATACAGCCAGTGGGCGGCAATGCCTTCTTTCGCCACCATATCCATCTCCCCGGTGCGGATCTGGATCTCCATTCTCTCTCCGTGGGGACCGATAACAGTTGTGTGAAGGGACTGATACATGTTGGCCTTTGGAAGACTGATGTAGTCCTTGAAACGTCCGGGAATCGGCTTCCAGAGCGAGTGAATAATCCCAAGGGCCTCATAGCACTCCTTGACGCTTTTCATAATGATCCTAAAGGCGATCAGATCATAGATCTCTTCAAGGGGTACTTTTCTTGTGCGCATCTTTCGGAATATACTATAGAGGTGTTTGGGTCTTCCAAGGACTTCGCATGAAAGACCGAAATCAGCCATCTTTTTTTTCATGAGGTCCTTTACTTCATCCACGTAAGCCTTTCTCTCATCCAAGCAGGCCCCCACTTCTTTGTGAAGCCTTTGGTATTCTTCAGGGTAGATATATAGAAAGGCCAGATCCTCAAGTTCGCTTTTGATCCAGCCGATCCCAAGGCGACCCGCCAGAGGGGCATAGATATCCAGGGTCTCCCTGGAGATCTTGACCCTTTTATACTCCTTCTGATACTCCAGGGTGCGCATGTTATGGAGCCTGTCAGCAAGCTTCACCAGCAAGACCCGGATATCCTTCGACATGGCAAGGACCATCTTGCGGGTGTTTTCCGCCTGCTTTTGGATCTGGCTCTCGAACCGGATTTTGCTGAGCTTTGTGACCCCATCCACGATCTGGGCCACGTCTTTGCCGAACATCTCCTCTATTTCCTCCAGGGAAGCGAGGGTGTCCTCTACCGTGTCATGCAGGAGACCGGCAACTATACTGGCCAAGTCCAGATGCAGGTGTGTCAGAATATAGGCCGTTGCCAGGGGATGCGAGAGATAGGGTTCGCCGGAAAGTCTTGTTTGCCCCGCATGGACCTTGGCGGAGTATATGTAGGCCTTTTCTACCAGACTGGTGTCTGTATCCGGGAGGTAGGAATGTATCCCGTCAAGTATGTCGTTGAGACGGATCACCGGAGTATTTCAATGGCCTTTTTAACGGCTTCGTTCTTTTTTACTGAGATAGTTTTGCCTGTAGCGCGATTTTTGATTTCCACCTCGTCTTTTTCTTTAAGTCGCTTGCCCACAACAATTCTTAACGGAATCCCCAATAAGTCCGCATCTTTGAATTTTACACCTGGACGCTCCTTGCGGTCATCGAGCAGGACATCTACACCCTGGGCCACCAATCCATTGTAGAGATATTCAGCAATCTCTGACATCACAGTATCTTTGACGTTAAGCAGGGAGATTATTACCTCAAATGGAGCAACCGGTATTGGAAAGATAATACCATTTTCATCGTGATTCTGCTCTATGGCCGCTGCTACTGTTCGTCCCACACCGATACCGTAACACCCCATGACGGCGAGCTGTTTCTTTCCGTCGGCGTCCAGGAATGTAGCACCCAGGGCCTCACTGTACTTGGTCCCGAGCTTAAAAATGTGCCCAACCTCTATGCCGCATCTAAGTTCTATCTTCCCTTTACACCTGGGACAGGGATCTCCTTCAGTAATGACCCTGATGTCGGCAAATTTCGGCATGGAAACATCTCTGCCCCAGTTTACCCCGGTAAAGTGGGCATCAGGTTCATTTGCACCTGTCACGAAATTCTTGAGTGTGGAAACGTCTTGATCCGCCACGACCTTCAAGTCATCGGAAAGGCCCACCGGCCCTGCAAACCCGACAGGCGCTCCAGTAACACTTCGGACCGTGGCTTCGTCGGCAAAATTAAGATCTTCCACTCCCAAAAGACGCTTAAGTTTCACGTCGTTCAGCTCATGGTCGCCCCTTATGAGGGCCGCGACAGGTCTATCATCAGCAATCACTATGAGGGTTTTGACCAGACGATCGGCAGATACACCCAGGAATTCCGTCACTTCCTCTACTGAGCGTTTTTTAGGGGTGTTAATCTTCTTGCACTCAACAAGGGTTTCGTTGGTGATTTGGTGATTTGGTGCCTGAATGACTGGGGCAAGTTCAACATTGGCTGCATAATCACAAGATGTGCAACAGGCTATCCGGTCTTCTCCCGTATCTGCCATGACCATGAATTCATGGGAGGCATGCCCTCCGATGCTGCCCGTGTCTGCCTCAACAGGTCTGAAATCAAGGCCGCAGCGCTCAAATATTCGGCAATAGGCCTTGTACATAACCTGATAGGTCTTCTCAAGGGCATCATCATCCACGTCAAAGCTGTAGGCGTCTTTCATCAGGAACTCTCTACTTCGCATGAGCCCGAAGCGAGGCCGGATCTCATCTCGAAATTTTGTCTGGATCTGGTACAGATTCAGTGGAAGGTCACGATAGGATCTGATCTCCTTTCGCACAATGTCTGTGATCACCTCTTCATGGGTAGGTCCTAAGCAGCTTGCCCTGCCGTGCCTGTCCTCAAAACGCAGGAGCTCCTTTCCGTAACGCTCCCATCTGCCGCTTTCCTGCCAAAGCTCTGACGGTTGGACCATGGGCAGAAGCACTTCCTGTGCACCGGCACGGTCCATCTCTTCCCTGATTATTTTTTCCACCTTGCGAAGGGATCTCAGGCCCAGTGGCAGATATGAATAGAGGCCGGAGGCCAGCTTTCTGATCATGCCGGCCCTTAACAACAATTTGTGGGATATGACCTCTGCCTCTGCAGGAGACTCTTTTAATGTGGGTAAAAAAAACTTCGAATATCTCATTATCCTCTGCCTTTCTGTAGGGGTTCAGAGGTTCAAAGGTTCAGGGTTCAAGTTTAACTTTTTTCCGTTGACCTTGCGAGTTAGGTCTCGGGCTAACTGCCATGCCACAATATCCTCAAATTTAGGGGGTATGACATATGCTCCCCTCGTTCCATACTCACAAATCAACGATTCAGATTTTCGTTAACCTCTGAACCTCTGAACCTCTGAACCTGAATTGTTACTTGTCTTCGACCTTTTGTCTTTCGATTTCCACCAACCGCTCTACCTCTGCCCAAAACGTCTCCAGGAGTTCCTGCTCAGGCACCTTTTTCAAAAGGCGATCTCCTTTGAAGATAAGACCGACTCCCTTTCCGCCGGCAAGGCCGATATCCGCCTCTCTGGCCTCTCCAGGGCCGTTTACTATGCATCCCATTACAGCCAGCTTTAATGGATACGGAATCCGTTGCGCCCTGCGCTCTACCTCAGAAGCCAGAGAGAAGAGGTCTATCTCACATCGACCACATGTGGGACATGAAATTATTTCCGGACCCCGCTGCCTTATTTTCAGTGCTCGAAGGATCTCGTATGCGACCCGGACTTCTTCTACCGGATCTCTGGTCAGCGAAACCCTCATAGTATCACCTATACCATCCATTATAAGGACCGCAAGGGCGACACTGCTCTTGACTGTTCCGGGGATAAGCCCTCCTGCTTCAGTTACACCAAGATGCAGAGGAAAGTCCGTCTCCCGAGACAACTGACGGTAGGCATCCACTGTATTAAGGACGTCTGAAGATTTTATGGAGATCTTGATAGACTCGCAGCCCATATCAACTACAAGGCCGATATTTCTGAGGGCACTTTCCACTAAGGCTTGAGGTATAGGACCACCGAACTTTTTTCTGATGTCCTTTTCAAGGGAACCCGCATTGACCCCCACCCTCATGGATACTCCGTATTCTTTGACCTTTTCTACTACTCGCGCCAGATTTCTCCAGCCCCCGATGTTTCCGGGATTTATCCTTATGCAGTCGGCACCAGCTTCGATCGAGACCACAGCCAGGCGCCAGTCAAAGTGTATATCTGCAATAATGGGGATGGAAATTGATTTTTTAATTTCTGAAATCGCCTGAGCGGAAGCAGTATCAGGCACTGCCACCCTTATAATTTCACACCCGACCTCCTGCAAACGGTGAATTTGTGCAACAGTGCCAGGAATATCTCTTGTATCTGTGTTGGTCATAGACTGAACCACAATGGGGTAATCGCCTCCAATGGCCACATCCCCAACACGAATGACACGGGTAGTTCTACGTGCTCGGACTATATCGGAAATATTTTGCTCCATAATGACATAATAAATCAGTGTTAAAGATTGGGCAATGCAGAGGTGTAAAGGTTGACATTAAATCCATAGATAGATAGTGTCTGAACGAAAAGGCTGTTCAAACACAATTTTGAATTTTGAATTTAAAAAATGAATATTTTTTCTGTAGAATTTTTTCAAATTTACCGATAAGAGTATTACATTCATTAATAGATTCTCTGGTTGTGTAGAAAAATGGGGCAAGATCAAAAACGCATACTTGTTATCGAAGATGATCAGGAAGTCCGTAGTATGTTGGAGGAATACCTGGTTTATTTCGGCTATGAGGTCGTTACAGCAGATGACGGACTGCAGGGCTTAAAGGAAATTAAGAGCGGAGATTATGACCTCGTAATAACTGACATAACTATGCCATACGTCAGCGGCATAGGCATCATTTCCGTTCTTAAACAAAATCATCCGAATATACCTGTAATTGCCATTACCGGTTACGGATATCACGCCGAAGAACTCGCTTATGAAAAAAAGGCCGACCGTATTCTTTCCAAGCCCTTTGAAATACAGGAGCTGAAGGAAACTATAGAGAATTTACTCATCTGAACAAGAGCTCAAGCACACGGGTTATCTGGTTACCCCATATTTGTTCCAGACAACAACCGGTTCACCGACACCAGCATCAAGCACCTCTGCCGCATTCCCCTGATTCACAGCAATTTCCAAAAAACCGGAGCTGCCAATAAGGGCCAAAGGCTTACCTTTGGCCGCGTCTGAATAAGTGCTGAGTATGGATAATTCCATCCCCTTGATATTGGCCTTGAACTGTTTGCTAACAGGTTTCCTGTGCTGGATGAGGTCAGCGGGTATGTTGAGAATCAGGCTTCCAAAGCCGTCTATATGTATTACTTCGCCTTCAATATACTGGTCCCTGATAACCGGTTCGGGCCATGGAAGCCGACGAATAGGGTCCGGACAGGGAGGGCCAAAGAAGTGTGGCTCCACTCCAAGGCTCAGATGGGCAGCAACAGGGGCAAAGATATCTCTTCCGTGGAATGTATTACTGACCTGATGTCTGAAATAGTGACTATTCTCTATGCTGAAGCAGGTTACTTTTTTAGAATATCTGAACACCATACTCAAAAGACCGTTGTCCGGTGCCAAAAACGTGTAACGCTCCGTAACGGCCAGGAGACCAATCCTTTGAGACCCGACACCCGGGTCAACTACAGCGAGAAAGACGGTTCCAGAGGGGAATTCCCTAAAAGCCGATCCCAGGACAAAGGACCCGCCCATGACATCCTGTGGGGCAACTTGATGACCGATGTCCACAATACGCAGGGCGGGATTGATGCCAAGCACGACTGCCTTGACTATCCCCACATAAGGGTCCTTTAATCCGAAATCACTCAAAAAGGCCAGGATCATCACTGAACCTGCAAAAGTGGGCCGAGATGACGTAACTACAGGGTTTTTGCAGTAAAATCAAATATGACATTCAACTGGTCGGGGCGAGAGGATTCGAACCTCCGACCCCCTGAACCCCATTCAGGTGCGCTTCCAGACTGCGCCACGCCCCGACATGCAGCACCAACTCATGAACTCAAACGTACTTTCAGCCTCGCTCGGATACCATTTTTTTTAATATACGTCAAGGATTCCTCATTGGCGGGTGCCATGTCAGGCGGTCAGCTCGGTCTATTCGCTCTGACAAGTATATTTGCGATACCCCATTGATTAAATCCACGGGGTCATGGTTACAATAGATGGCAGGTGATGTAAAAGGAGAATGCAGTATAACACATTGATAATATAAATAAAAAAGTGTCTCAATTTTGATGTTGTTACCCGTATCTTATATGAAATATCCAGAGAAAATGATAATGGGCCTTGACAAGTTTTGGCTAACTCAGTATGAAGAGGGGCTTTCTTTTTGAGGCGACTCGCTTTTCTTTATCATAGGCTGGAAAAGACGAGTAAGCCTCTTTTGTTTTTTAAAAGAACAATTTTTTAGAAGTAACATTAAGAGGAGTATGCGGATGCCGACTATCAATCAACTAGTCCGAAAGGGGCGCAAGAAGATCAAAAAGAAGACCAAGGCGCCTGCCTTGGACTCCTGTCCGCAGCGCCGTGGTGTATGCACCCGTGTCTATACTACGACCCCAAAGAAGCCTAACTCGGCCCTTCGAAAGGTTGCCCGTGTGCGTCTGACCAACGGCATGGAGGTTACGTCCTATATTCCAGGTATCGGCCACAACCTGCAGGAGCACTCAGTCGTTTTAATTCGTGGGGGGCGTGTCAAGGACCTTCCCGGTGTTCGTTATCACATTGTTAGAGGGACATTGGATGCCCTTGGGGTTCAAGATAGACGAAAGGCAAGATCAAAGTACGGAACAAAACGGCCCAGGTAACCGGTCGGTATCTTGAATTATATGGTTTTTTTGTAAAAAGCGATTTTGATCAGAGTTCCTGGATGTAAAGTGTGGAATTCTCAAAAAATATGGTTTATTTATAAAGTGTGTAGTCATGATAAAAAAATTGAAGTAACGCAGGAGATGGGGTATTTTCATCCGAAATCAGATATAAAACACGGGTAAGAAAATTATGCCAAGGAGAAGAGAAGTCCCTAAACGGGTTATAGCGCCAGACCCAAAGTATAAAAATACTCTGGTGTCTAAGTTTATTAACGGTTTGATGCGCAAGGGCAAAAAGAGTATTTCTCGAAGAATCTTCTATGATGCCATGGATATTGTAGAAAGGCGTTCTAAGGAAGAACCTGTCAAGGTCTTCGAACAGGCAATGGAGAATATAAAACCTGTGTTGGAGGTGCGGTCCAGAAGGGTTGGCGGCGCAACTTATCAGGTACCGGTTGAGGTTCGAACGGATCGTAGGCAGGCGCTGGCCATAAGATGGCTTGTGGGCTTTTCTAAAAAGAGAGGAGAAAAATCCATGGCCCAGCGATTGGCCGGAGAGTTACTGGATGCTTACAATAAAAGGGGAACGGCCTTTAAAAAGAAGGAAGATACCCACCGTATGGCTGAGGCCAACAAGGCATTTGCACATTATAGGTGGTAACTGCAAGTATTAAATTTTGTTGATTAGCCGCAACCGGCTCTGATGACAAAATAAAAGATATACGGGACCTAACGCAACCAGCGCTTGATAATTTAGTGGAGGATTATCATGAGCAAGCAAAAATTTGAGCGTACCAAGCCGCATGTCAATGTAGGTACAATTGGTCATATTGATCATGGCAAGACCACGCTTACAGCAGCTATTACTCGTATTTTAGCTGAGCAGGGGAAGGCGGATTATATTCCTTTTGATGCTATTGATAAGGCCCCTGAGGAGCGGGAGCGTGGTATTACCATAGCTACGGCTCATGTGGAGTATGAGACTGAAAAGCGTCATTATGCCCATGTGGATTGTCCTGGTCATGCTGATTATATCAAGAACATGATTACAGGTGCTGCTCAGATGGATGGTGCCATTTTGGTAGTGGGTGCTGATGATGGTCCGATGCCTCAGACACGTGAGCACATTTTGCTTGCTCGTCAGGTAGGGGTACCTTCTATTGTAGTTTTTTTGAATAAGTGTGACATGGTGGATGATCCTGAGCTTATTGAGTTAGTTGAGCTTGAGTTGAGGGATCTTCTTAGCAAGTATGAGTTTCCTGGTGATGATATTCCTATTATTAAGGGTAGCGCACTTGAGGCTTTGAACGATCATACTGATCCTGGGAAGACCAAGTGTATTTTTGAATTATTGGACGCTCTTGACGATTACATTCCCGAGCCTGTGCGTGACATAGACAAGCCTTTTTTGATGCCGATTGAGGATGTATTCAGCATTAGTGGTCGTGGTACTGTTGTGACTGGTCGTGTTGAGCGTGGCATACTTCATGTTGGTGAAAATGTTGAGATAATAGGGATTCGTCCTACTCGTAAGACAGTATGTACCGGTCTTGAGATGTTCCGGAAGCTTTTGGACGAGGCTCGTGCTGGTGACAATGTTGGTGTATTGTTGCGTGGTACGAAGCGTGAAGAAGTTGAGCGTGGTCAGGTAGTAGCAGTACCTGGTTCTATTAAGCCTTACAAGAAGTTTAATGCTGAGGTATATATATTGAGCAAGGAGGAGGGTGGTCGTCACACCCCGTTTTTTGCTGGATATCGTCCGCAGTTTTATTTTCGGACCACGGATGTTACAGGAGTAGTGACGTTGCCTGAGGGTGTAGAGATGGTGATGCCTGGTGACAATGTAACTTTTGAGGTTTCGATGATTCAGCCCATAGCCATGGAAGAGGGAGTTCGATTTGCGATCCGCGAAGGTGGCCGGACAGTCGGGGCTGGCGTGGTAACCAAAATCACGGAGTAGCTATGCTATATTCACCAATTAGAGTGGAATTGAGGAATGAGGGATGATGATCCCAACCCAGAGGATAAGGATTCGTCTCAAGGCATATGATCACAAGCAGCTTGATCAGTCTGTGGGCGAAATCGTAGATACGGTAAAACGGACCGGAGCCCGTCTTGGCGGGCCAATCCCGTTACCTACTTCGATTAGACGCTATACTGTTTTGCGTTCTCCTCATGTAGACAAAAAATCAAGGGAGCAGTTTGAGATCCGTACCCACAGGAGACTTGTAGATATCCTGGAGCCCACGCAACAGACAATAGATGCCTTGATGAAGTTAGAGTTGTCTGCTGGGGTGGATGTTGAAATTAAGCTATAGGAATAAAGACGGGAACAGCAATGTCGAATTTAACAGGCATGATGGGCCGCAAGGTGGGAATGACTCAGGTCTTTTCCGAGGACGGTCAGGTCGTCCCGGTTACAGTGCTGGAGGTTGGTCCGTGCACTGTGCTTCAAAAGAAGACAGTGAAGAGAGAGGGCTATAATGCTCTGCAATTCGGGTTTTCTCCAAAACCTTTAAGCAGGCTGAATCTTCCGGAACAGGGCCAGGTGAAGAAAGCAGGGCTGTCTCATGGCTTTCGCTATATCAGGGAGATATCAGTAGAGGATCCCGATGCCTTTGACGTGGGCCAGGTCCTCACATTGAAGGATCTGGAGATGACCCAGCTAGTAGATATAACAGGAGTGAGCAAGGGTCGCGGTTTTTCCGGAACGGTAAAACGTTACGGGTTTTCTAAAGGTCCTATGGGCCATGGATCCAAACATCACAGAGCCGTAGGCTCTGTGGGACAAAGTGCTACTCCATCCAGGGTCATCAAGGGCAAAAAGATGCCAGGCCGCATGGGAGGCAATCGTGTTACGGTGAAAAATTCGATGGTTGCTGACGTACGACCTGATGAAAACCTGTTGCTGGTTAAGGGAGGTGTCCCTGGTGCTATCAATCAATTTGTATATGTGCGATTAAAATAGAGGAGACCGGGCAATCCATGACAACCCTGGCAGTTTATAACGCACAGAAAGAAAAAGTCGGTGAGGTTACGGTGAGCGACACTGTTTTTGGCGTGACACCTAAGGAAGGCATACTTCACGAAGTGGTCAAGTGGCAGTTGGCCGGAAAACGGGCCGGCACTGCTTGCGTCAAGACGCGGGGTGAAGTCAGTGGAAGTGGCAAGAAACCCTACCGTCAGAAAGGGACCGGCCGGGCCCGTGCAGGCAGCAATAAGTCGCCTTTGTGGAAACGAGGTGGCTCGGTATTTGGTCCGAAGCCACGGGACTACAGCTACAGCCTGCCTAAAAAGGTCCGCCGTCTGGCGCTGAGAATGGCGTTGAGCACAAAGATCGAGGGCGATCGTCTCTTGGTCCTAAGGGATTTTGGCCTGGAGCAAATAAAAACCAAGGACATGAAAGGTCTGCTTGACCGTTTTGATATAAAGAAGGCCGTAATAGTGACCGACACTCCGGATCAGACTCTGGAACTATCCTCGCGGAATATTCCCAATGTTAAGATTCTGCCTTTGAAAGGCATTAATGTGTATGATTTATTGAAATACGAATATGTGATAATCAAGGAACCTGCCGTTGGAGTGATCGAGGAGAGACTGAAGCCATGAAGGAACTGTATTCGGTGATAAAGGCTCCGCTGATTACCGAGAAGGCCACTTTACAGAAAGAGATGGCAAATCAGTTAGTCTTCAAGGTGGATCAAAAGGCAAATAAAATTGAAATTAAAACTGCTGTGGAAAAGATTTTTAAAGTGAAAGTGCTGTCTGTTCAGACCATCAAGGTCAAAGGGAAGCCCAAAAAAGTTGGTCGGTTTACAGGTAAGCGCTCCGGCATTAAAAAGGCCGTTGTAAGGCTATATCCTGGAGAAAGTATTGAGTTTTTTGAGGGTGTATAATGCCAATTAAAAAATACAAACCAACATCTCCGGCCAGACGCGGCATGACCGTATTGGTAGACCGTGAAATCAGCGATAAGGCCCCGGAGAAATCATTGGTTGAGCCGCTTAAGCGCAGTGGCGGAAGAAATGTCTACGGAAGGATTACTGCCAGACATAGAGGCGGCGGGCACAGACGTAAATACAGGACAATAGATTTTCGGAGACACAAACTCGGTGTGCCGGCAAAAGTGGCTGCTATCGAGTATGATCCCAACAGGTCTTCGCGGATCGCTCTCCTGAATTATCTTGACGGGGAAAAGAGATATATTCTGGCTCCTTTGGGACTCAAGGTCGGCGAGTTCGTTATTTCTGACGACGTAGCGGACGTACACCATGGGAATTGCATGCCCTTAAAGAATATTCCCTTGGGTACCCAGGTCCATAACGTGGAGTTGCGCCCGGGTAAAGGAGGACAGATAGTAAGGAGTGCCGGTGGCTCAGCTCAGGTAATGGCCAAGGAAGGCAAATACGTACAATTACGCCTTCCAAGTGGAGAAGTAAGAATGTTTCTTAATACCTGCAGGGCTACTGTTGGTCAGGTAGGAAATCTCGATCATGAAAATATTAAACTGGGCAAGGCCGGCAGGAGCCGGTGGCTTGGGAGACGTCCGAAGGTGCGTGGAGTAGCCATGAATCCCGTTGACCATCCCATGGGTGGTGGTGAGGGGAAGTCTTCCGGCGGCAGACATCCTTGCAGTCCATGGGGAATGCCGGCAAAGGGATATCGCACAAGAAAAAAGAACAAGCCAAGCGATGCCTTCATAGTACGAAACAGGCATAAAAAGAAGTAGTCTTTGGAGAATTCAGGAATTGAAGGTATTTTATTGATTCTAATTCCTCAATCCCTCAATTGTTCTTTAATTTATAGGAAATAGGAGAAAACAGGTGCCAAGGTCGATAAAGAAAGGTCCTTTTGTTGATGATCACCTGATGAAAAAAGTGCTTAAGGCCATTGAGACTCAAGACAGGCGTGTCATCAAAACCTGGTCTAGACGATCCATGGTTGTGCCTGACATGGTGGGGCTCACCTTTGCAGTGCACAATGGCAGAAAATTTATCCCTGTATTTATTACTGAAAATATGGTTGGGCACAAGCTTGGTGAATTTTCGCCAACCCGTACCTATTACGGCCACGCTGTTGATAAAAAATCCAGAATCCGGAAAACGTAAGAGAGGGCATGGCACTAATGGAAGCCAGGGCAGTTGCCAAATATTTAAGAATTTCTCCGCAAAAGACTCGACTAGTTGCTGATGTGGTTCGCGGCAAGTCTGTGGGAGAGGCGTTGCAGATCCTCAGCTACATGCCCAAAAAAGGCGCAAGGATGATTAAAAAGGTGCTTGAATCAGCTTTGGCCAATGCGGATCAAAATCCAAATATCGATGTGGATATTCTGTACATTAAAAAAATCATGGTGGATCAAGGCCCTCAACTGAAGAGATTTCATCCCAGAGCAATGGGCAGGGCCTACAGAATACAACATCGTTTTTCCCACATAACGATAGTATTGGATGAAGGATAAATTAATATGAATGGAAAAATTAGGAGGATACCTTGGGTCAGAAAGTAAACCCGATCGGCCTCAGGCTACAAATAACGCGTACATGGGACTCGCGTTGGTTTTCCGAGAAGGAGTATTCCGCCCTGATCCTTGAGGACTATAAGATCAGAAAGTTCATTAAGAGTCGGGTCAGCCATGCAGGAATATCCAAAATTGAGATAGAAAGGGCTGCACAGAGATTACGCATCCGCATATTCACCGCGCGTCCGGGAATAATTATTGGTAAAAAAGGTGTGGAAATCGAGAGCCTGAAGCGGTCTTTGGAAAAGATGGTCAGACGGCGGGTAATGATTGACATCACAGAGGTCCGAAGACCGGAAATAGATGCACAACTGGTAGCTGAAAATGTTGCGGGGCAGCTTGTGCGACGCATTTCCTTCCGGAGAGCCATGAAGAGGGCTATCAGTATGGCACGCAAGTTTGGTGCGCAGGGTATAAGGATTGCTAGTGCCGGCCGTTTGGGTGGCGCTGAAATGTGCCGCACTGAGTGGTATCTGGATGGCAGGGTCCCGCTACACACCCTTCGGGCCGATATTGATTACGGCGTGGCCGAGGCAATGACCACATATGGGGTAATTGGTATCAAGGTATGGGTGTTCAAGGGAGAAGTCCTGCCTGACAAAGAGTCTGAAGTCGCGGCAATGGAAATATAGTTGATGGTATTAGCGTGTCCCTGTTGGAGGGGAACAAATGCTTAGCCCAAAGAAAGTTAAATATCGCAAGCAACAAAAAGGTCGCGTAAGAGGCATGGCACAACGTGGGAATAGCCTGTCCTTTGGCGATTACGGCCTTAAGGCTATTGGCCGTGGCAGGATCACAGCCCAGCAGATAGAGGCCGCCCGGATAGCTATTACAAGGCGCGTTAAGCGTCGTGGAAAAATATGGATACGAATATTTCCGGACAAGCCTATCTCTAGTAAGCCTGCCGAGACCAGAATGGGTAAGGGTAAAGGCGCAGTGGATTCATGGGTAGCGCTGATAAAGCCGGGCAGGATGCTTTATGAGATGGAGGGTGTAGATGAGGTTTCCGCCAGGGCGGCTCTGAGGCTGGCACAATATAAACTGCCCGTTCCTACTAAGATTGTCGCTAGGAGTGAAATGCCATGAGCGTAGCTGATAAACTTAGGGAACTGGGCATAGAAGAAATTCAACAGAAAGAAAAGGATCTTCGACAGGAGCTTTTTAATCTTCGGTTTCAGCAAGCCACTCATCAATTGGAAAACATAATGAGGATTCGTACTGTGAGACGTTCAATAGCAAGAGCTAAAACAGTACTGGCAGAGAAAGTTGTTGAGTCTGAGGTCTAACAATGGAGCAGGGCATGAATGCCGACAAGAAAACTCGCAGAACACTTATTGGCACTGTTGCCAGTGACAAGATGGAAAAAACAGTAGTTGTTAAGGTTGTTCGGCGCGTGCAGCATCCAATATATGGGAAGTATGTACAGCGGCAAAAGAAGTATATGGCTCATGATGTAGAAAATAGCTGCAGAATAGGCGACAAAATTCTAATAGAAGAGTATCGTCCTCTGAGTCGACGCAAACGGTGGGTAGTTAAAGGGATTCTTGAAAAGGCTCTATAGAACAGAAAAAGAAAGGGAAGGATCATATCATGATCCAGCAAGAAACATTATTAAATGTCGCGGATAATTCCGGTGCAAAACGGGTGTGTTGTATTCGGGTTTTGGGCGGAACTCGTAGGCGTGTTGCAAGTATAGGGGATACGGTGGTCGTTTCGGTGAAGGAGGCCATACCAAATTCCAAAGTGAAAAAAGGTAATGTGGTTAAAGCCGTTATAGTACGGACCAAGAAGGAGATATCCCGGGTTGATGGTTCTTGGATACGGTTCGACGAGAACGCAGCGGTTTTGATAAACCAATCTGGAGAACCGGTAGGTACTCGAATTTTCGGACCAGTGGCTAGGGAATTAAGGGCAAAGCGTTACATGAAGATAATATCGCTTGCACCCGAGGTGCTTTAGTCCAAGGAGACCGAATCAATGAAGACCGTAAAGACATATCTGAGAAAAAATGACCGGGTAATGGTTAAGGCTGGCCGGGACAAGGGTAAGGTCGGCAAGATACTCTCGATTTTGCCTGCAAAGGGAAGAGCACTGGTTGAAGGCGCGCAGATGGTCAAGCGCCATACAAAACCAGGTCCTGGTACAGGAGGCGGCATTTTGGAGAAGGAAGCATCCATCCATTTGTCTAATCTCATGCTAATTTGCCCCAAATGTACTGAGTCAGCGCGAATATCCAGGAAAATTCTGGGAGATGGCAATAAAGTCCGCGTCTGCAAGAAATGCGGAGAGGTCATTCCGACAGAAAAAAAGTAGGCCTTGTGGAGGCATTTAGGCATGGTTCTCTTAGAAGAGAGATATCAGAAAGAATGTGTTCCGAAATTAATGGAACATTTTGGATATAAGAATCCCCACCAGGTGCCCAAAATCGAAAAAGTGGTTTTAAATATGGGGCTTGGTGAGGCAATTGAAAATCCAAAAATATTAGATTCTGCGATTGAGGAATTAACCCTTATATCCGGACAAAAACCGGTAGTCACGAGGGCCAGGAAATCAATTGCAGCCTTTAAGGTGAGAGAAGGAATGCCCATAGGGTGTCGTGTAACCCTTAGAAGGCGACGAATGTATGATTTTCTTACAAAGCTTATTAATATTACCATTCCCCGGATCAGGGACTTCAGGGGTATATCGCCAAAGGCTTTTGATGGAAAAGGTAATTACACTTTGGGCGTTAAGGAACAGATTATCTTTCCGGAGATCGACTATGACAAAATAGACAAGATCAAGGGAATGAATGTGACGATAGTTACGAGTGCAAAAACCGATGATGAATCTCGGTATTTGTTGGACGTTTTAGGTATGCCGTTTCGTGGGTAGAGTTCATTGAGGAGGGACCTTTGGCTAAAAAGGCGTTGATAAATAAGGCACAGAGGAAACCCAAGTTTGGTGTCAGAAAGTATAATAGGTGTCCGGTTTGTGGCCGTCCACGTGCCTTTATCAGAAAATTTGGCTTATGCAGAATATGTTTCAGAAAAATGGCATCTCAGGGGGTAATACCCGGGGTAACCAAAGCCAGCTGGTAGTTGTAAAACTCCATACATTTGGGAGAGCTTGAATATGTCTATGACTGATCCTGTAGCGGATATGCTTACACGCCTCAGAAATGCCAATAAAGCAAGGCATGACAGGGTTGATATTCCTTCCTCTAATTTGAAGGAGGGAATTGCAAAAATACTTAAGAAAGAAGGCTATATAAGCAACTTTCGTATTTTCAAGGACAGGCGGCAGAAAATTCTTCGTTTGTTTCTCAGATACTCTGATGGGCAGCCTATTATCCTCGGATTAAAGCGAATAAGCACTCCTGGATGCCGGGTATATTGTAAAAAAGGCAGAATTCCAAAGACAAGATCTGGGCTTGGCACATCAGTGATTTCTACATCAAGGGGCATCATGACTGATGTCGAGGCCATGCAAAATAACGTAGGCGGAGAAGTTCTCTGCGCCATTTGGTAGTCTGGAGTTTTCTCATGTCTCGAATCGGTAAAAAACCCATAAACGTCCCTTCAGAGGCCAAAGTTACTATAGATGGACGTATTATTACTGTTCAGGGTCCCAAAGGTATCTTGAGCAGGGAAATACATCCCTTGGCAAGTGTTGAAAAAGATGGTGAACACCTGGTAGTCAGGAGAGCTGATGATACAAGACAGGGTCGCTCAATACATGGGTTGTTTCGCACACTTATAAACAACATGGTCATTGGGGTCACAAAAGGATTCACGCGGGAGCTTCTGGTAATAGGAGTCGGTTATAAAATTGAGGAGAAGGAAAATGAGCTGGTTTTTTACGTTGGCCATTCTCATCCAATAGAGTTTCCTCTTCCTGACGGAATCAAGGCTCGGGTAGAGCGGCAAAAGGAAATTCGGGTAATCCTGGAGGGATATGATAAGGAGCTTTTGGGACTTACTGCTTCCAGAATCCGATCTCTTAGGCCACCAGAGCCCTATAAAGGCAAAGGAATCAGGTATGCGGATGAACGGATAATCCGCAAAGCTGGAAAGGCTGCTGCATAGTAGTTATGGATTTCAAAACCATCAGCAATATTACATATGGAAGTAATTATGGCAAAGACCAGCCCTAGGCTGAAGGCGCGTTTAAGGCGTAAACAGCACATACGAAAGCACATATCAGGGACAGCAGAGCGCCCACGGATGGCAGTTTTCCGGAGCAGTAAACACATATACGCTCAAATTATTGATGATGAAAGAGGTGTCACAATTGCGGCTGCTTCTTCCTTGATTCCTGAGATCAAAAGCAAGGCAAGCGATCTTGAAGACAAAAAAGCTGTGGCTAAAGAGGTCGGCCGAATTATTGCCCAAAGGGCTAAGGAAAAGGGTGTAAATACCATAGCATTTGATCGGGGCGGATATCTATATCAAGGCCGAATCAAGGCTCTTGCTGATGCGGCCAGAGAAGTCGGCCTTGATTTCTGAATTATAATAGGTCGCTGCCTATAAGGGGTGTGGAGTTGCAGAAAAAACAAATAGATAACGAACAAGAACTAATAGAAAAAGTAGTCTATATTAACCGGGTGGCTAAGGTAGTCAAGGGTGGAAGACGCTTCAGCTTCAGTGCCCTTTCGGTGGTAGGTGATGGAGCCGGCAAAGTTGGTTTTGCCATGGGAAAGGCCAGAGAAGTTCCTGAGGCCCTCAGAAAAGCCCGAGAGAAGGCCACGAAGTCTATGATTAAGATACCGATGGTAAGCAAAACCATACCTCACGAAGTGATAGGCCATTTTGGCGCGGGCAGGGTTTTGTTAAAACCTGCGTCACCTGGTACCGGAGTCATAGCCGGAGCTGTAGTAAGGGCGATTATGGAGGCAGCGGGAATTCAGGATATATTGACTAAGTGCCTTGGCACCAAAAATCCGCACAATGTAATGCATGCCACATTTAATGGTTTGGAAGACTTAGGTATTTCCGTATCCAGGGCAAAGTGCCGGGGCAGAACCGTAGAATAGGGAATTGAGGAATTGAAGATAATTTTTTTAATTATAATGCTTCAATTCGTAAATCCCTCAATTCGTAAATTTATTTATCAGGAGCCCATATGATTACATTGGATTCATTAAGACCTCATCCCGGATCCAAACGCGGGAAAAAGCGCATTGGAAGAGGGCCGGGGTCTGGACACGGGAAAACGGCCTGCAGGGGTCAGAATGGCCAAAAATCCCGATCCGGCGGTAGTATTCGTCCAGGATTCGAAGGCGGCCAAATGCCGTTGTATCGGAAGCTCCCGAAACGGGGTTTCAAAAACCGTTTCAAAAAGGTCTACGGCGTATTGAACATTGGTGATCTGGCAGAGATCAAGCGTGAAGGAGTTGTGGATCTTGCTGTTTTGAAAGCATTGGGATTAGTACGTAAGCGCCATCATTTCCTGAAAATATTGGGTGACGGAGAGATACAGCAGCCGGTAACGGTTCGTGCCCACGCGGTCAGCGAAATTGCTAAAAATAAAATAGAGACTGCCGGCGGGCGGATAGAGATCATTACGGACCGGGGCCAGGAGGCAAATATTGTTTAAGGGATTAGGGGGGATAGGCCAAGTACCGGAGCTGCGTAAACGCATTGGTTTTACGTTGCTTATGCTGGCTGTATATCGGGTTGGAGTCCAGATCCCTACTCCTGGTATTGATGTCGCGGCCATGGCGTCCTTTTTCGATCGTGCCCAGGGGACGCTATTTGGCATGTTCAATATGTTTTCTGGTGGGGCTCTTGAGAATATGTCCATTTTATCTTTGGGCATAATGCCTTACATCAGTGCCTCCATCATTATTCAGCTCCTTACAGTAGCTGTCCCGCACCTTGAGGCCTTAAAAAAGGAAGGTGAGGCAGGAAGAAAGAAAATCAGCCAGTATACCAGGTATGGCACAGTGGGCCTGAGCATTATTCAGGGGCTTGGAATAGCCATTACTCTTGAGAGTCTGACAGCTCCGGGTGGTGCTCCGGTCGTAGCAGAGCCCGGCTGGCCTTTTCGGCTTTTAAGTGCTCTGACCTTTATGTCAGGGACAGTATTTCTGATGTGGCTCGGAGAGCAGATTACGGAAAGAGGTGTTGGTAATGGTATTTCTCTGATTATCTTCGCCGGCATTGTAGCCAGGATGCCTTCAGCCATGATAGACACGTTCAGTCTGATGCGTACAGGTGATATACACCTGGCTCTAGTTATATTTCTTTTAGCGATGATGGCGGCGGTAATTGGATTTATCTGCTTTATGGAGCGGTCTCACAGGCGTATTCCAGTCCAATATGCCAGGAGAGTAGTGGGGCGAAAGGTATATGGAGGGCAAAGCACCCATCTGCCCCTAAAAGTGAATACTGCAGGAGTAATACCACCGATTTTTGCGTCGTCTATTATGATGTTTCCTGCAACTATAGCCAATTTTATCCAGGTACCCTGGATGCAGAGCATAGCTCAGGGTCTGAGACCCGGTAGTTTGTTTTATGAGACGATTTTTGTAATGGCCATTGTCTTTTTCTGTTATTTTTATACAGCCATGATCTTCAATCCGGTTGATATAGCAGATAACATGAAAAAACATGGGGGTTATGTCCCGGGTCTTAGACCGGGAAGGCGTACTTCTGAATATATTGACAGGGTCCTGACCAGGATTACTCTAATAGGCGCTATTTATGTTTCCGCGATTTGCGTATTGCCAAGCATATTGATTTCAGAGTTAAATGTTCCTTTTTATTTTGGTGGAACTGCGCTTCTGATTGTTGTAGGTGTGGGCATGGATACCATGGCTCAAATTGAGTCCCATCTTATCACCAGGAGCTATGAAGGGTTTATGAAGGGGGCCAGGCTGAAGGGAAGAAAGTAGCCTGATTAGTGTATGAACGGAAAGGCTGTTCATACACAGCTTTGAATTTTGAATTTACAAAAGGAACAAAGGTAAATTAGATGTCCAAAGGTGATGCAATACAGGTTGAGGGGAAGGTGTTTGAAACTTTACCCAATGCCATGTTTCGCGTTGAACTTGAAAATGGTCACAAAGTACTTGCGCATATTTCAGGTAAGATGCGTATGCACTATATAAAAATAATGCCTGGTGATACAGTGACAGTAGAGCTGTCGCCCTATGACCTGTCCAGGGGCCGTGTTGTATATAGGGCCAGATAAATCTTAGTAGAGGAATATGCCATGAAGGTTAAAGCATCCATCAGACGTCGTTGTAAGGACTGCAAAATAATCCGACGCAGAGGCATACTGCGAGTGATTTGCAAAAATCCAAGGCACAAACAGCGACAAGGATAGTTAGGGGGTTGATCTGTGGCAAGAATTGCAGGTGTTGAGTTGCCAAAGAATAAGAGGCTGGAGATTGCGCTCACGTATATTTATGGGATTGGACGTACAACTGGCCAACAAATTCTGGATAAGGCAGAAATAGACAGAAACAAAAAATCCGATGATTTGACGGATCAAGATATCACGTCGCTACGGAAGATTATCGATGCGGATTATAAAGTGGAGGGAGATCTTCGTAGAGATGTGTCATTGAACATCAAGCGATTGATGGATTTTGGCAGTTATCGTGGACTTAGACATCGTAGAGGTCTTCCGGTTAATGGACAGCGCACCAAAACCAATGCTCGTACACGAAAGGGTCCCAGGCGCTCAGTAGTCAAAAAGAAGAGAAGAATTTAGTAACGGAGGGCGGAGTAATATGGCATCACCGAGAAGAGGTGGCCGAAAAGAAAAGAAGAATGTGCCGGAAGGTATTGTGCACATACGATCTACTTTTAACAATACTATAATAAACATAACTGACAAACAGGGGAATACAATTTCCTGGTCAAGTGCAGGGACCCAGGGTTTTAAGGGTTCAAGGAAAGGCACTCCGTTTGCCGCCCAGGTAGCGGCTGAAAACGCTGTAAGAAAAGCAGCAGACCATGGCATGAGAAGTGTTGAAGTACATCTCAAGGGACCAGGTTCAGGAAGAGAGGCAGCAGTGCGTGCCCTCCAAATAGCAGGATTTAAAATTTCAGTTATTCGAGACGTAACATCAATACCTCATAACGGTTGCAGATCTCCAAAGAGACGGAGAGTATAGGACTGCATCAGAGTATTAAGTAGGCTTATTTAGTGTTTCCAATTTACCGGAGGAAGTATTTTGGCTAGATATACAGGACCACGATGTCGCTTGTGTCGCAGAGAGGGTTGCAAACTTTTTCTTAAGGGAGACAGGTGTTATTCAGATAAGTGTGCCTTTGAAAAACGCAGTTATGTGCCGGGAGAACGTGGACAGGGCCGGATAAAAGTTTCTGACTATGGGATTCGGTTGAGAGAGAAACAGCGGGTTCGGCGTATGTATGGATTACTGGAGGCACAATTCAGGAGTTATTTTGATAAGGCTGATCGTCAAAAGGGGGTCACCGGTACTAATCTTCTATTACTCCTGGAAAGACGTCTTGACAGCGTGGTTTATCGCCTTGGCTTTGCTGAGTCCAGATCACAGGCCCGTCAGTTAGTCAGTCACGGACATTTCATCATAAATGGGAAAAAAGTGGACATACCGTCTTTTTTGGTAAAGCAGGGAGACGAAATCAAGGTAACGGAGAAGAGTAAATCTATAGCTCCCCTCAAACAGGCGCTGGGGGCAATTGCCCGCAGGGGTGTGCCTGAGTGGCTGGAACTGGATGATGATAAGCTGCAGGGGACAGTGAAGGCAATGCCTGAACGAGGACACATAACTATGCCCATTCAGGAACAGCTAATAGTTGAGTTTTACTCTAAGTAATAACCTGTGATGCTGCTGACCATAGAGATACTCTATATCAAAAGAATTGAATTATATCCGGAGCTCAAGAGGCTTAGATAGACAACATGACTGCTGAACAGACTCCATACTATCGCAACTGGCGGGAATTAATTCGTCCTAAGAGGCTGGAAGTTAATAGCGCAACACGCACAAGCTTTTATGGCAAATTCAGTTGTGAGCCTCTGGAGAGAGGCTATGGCACCACACTGGGTAACGCCTTGCGACGTGTGCTCTTGTCTTCTCTACAAGGGGCTGCGATTGTTTCGATAAAAATAGAAGGTGTGTTGCACGAACTGGGAACCATACCAGGAGTAATTGAAGATGTAACAGATATTATTCTTAATCTGAAGGGTGTGCGCCTGAAGATTTTTAAGGATGAAGAAAAGATCCTTATATTGGAAAAACAAGGGCCTGGAGAAGTGGGTGCCAAGGATTTAATTGCTCCACATGGTGGAGTTGAGGTGCTGAATCCTGATCATCATATTGCCACATTAACGGAAGATGGTGAACTGCGGATGGAAATGATGGCTAAATGGGGCAAGGGATACGTCTCTGGTGAAAGCAATAAGGACCCTGATCAGCCCATAGGTACTGTAGCTATAGATGCTCTGTTCTCGCCTGTGCAGAAGGTTAATTTTGTTGTTACGAAAGCCCGTGTTGGCCAGATGACCGACTATGATAAGTTGACCATGGAGGTCTTGACCGATGGCACAGTCCTTCCGGAGGACGCCATGGCTTATGCCGCAAAGATTCTGAAGGATCAATTTGCGGTGTTTATTAACTTTGACGAGAAGGAGGGGGCTGAAGAGGAAAAGCTCTCTTCTGATTTTGAAGGCAAGATCGAATATCTGAACCGGAAAATTGATGAACTGGAATTTTCTGTACGCTCGGCCAATTGTCTCAAAAATGCAGATATATACTACATTGGTGAGCTGGTACAAAAAACAGAGCAAGAGATGCTCAAGACAAAAAATTTTGGCCGAAAATCTTTGCAAGAGATTCAGGAAAACCTCAATAGCATGGGATTACATCTGGGGATGAAGCTTCAGGGATGGAGCCAGCCCAAGAAAACAGATGAGGAAGAAAATACTGAAAAAGAAGAAGGTGATGAGTAATGAGGCACCGGAGAAGGACACATAGACTGGGGTGTAAGACAGCTCATCGTAAGGCGATGCTCGGGAATATGGTAACATCATTGTTAAAGCATGGTCGAATTGTCACAACAGTTCCGAGGGCCAAAGAGGTCAGGCGTGTGGCTGACAAAATGGTTACTTTGGCAAAAAGATCGAGTCTCCATGCAAGGCGTCAGGCATTTTCAGTCATTCGTGATCGCAAAGTAGTTTCTAAGCTTTTTGATAAGTGGGGGCAGGAATTTTCCGATCGAAATGGTGGTTATACCAGGATAGTAAGGATAGGCCCACGAAGGGGAGATGCTGCCATGATGTCTATTGTGGAACTGGTCACCGACTCCCTGGAGAAGCCCAGGCCTCAACGTAAGCCTCAAAAGATTGCATCTGCTGAATCCGTGATACCGCAGGCTGCTCCTCCGGAACCGTCTGTTGATAAGCCGGAAAGCATGAAAGAGGAGGATGGCCCTGCTGAGGAAACCCAAATCAGTGAGGAGGCATCTGTCGCTGAGGCGGGAATCGTAGAGGAAAAATCCGCCACCGGGGTTGAGGCCGTAGGAGAAGAGGCAAGCGAGAAGTCCGAAGTCACCGGCAATAAGACTTCTGAGGTAGATGTTGATTCAAAAGAGGGTGAAGTAAAAGAGGGGGGAAGGGACGTAGAGACGGATAAAACTTGATTCGGTCTTTATAAAAGCACAGATTTCACATAGTGTCGTATAATATGCCATAAATGATGTTGATTGCCCTCAGAGCTGCAAGTTCTGAGGGCATTATTTGTTGAGAAAGCCCAACAAAAAAATTAACTTTATTGACAACGTAAAAACAGGGGAATAAGCTTCAAAAACTACCTTGAACTCTTAACCCAATTCTATTGCTAACAGTACCAGGGGTAAAGTATATGGCAAAGATGGCCGGAAAACAAATGGTCGTAGAGGCTCTCAAGCGGGAAGGTGTCGATGTTATCTTTGGCTTCCCCGGCGGGGCTATTATTGATGTCTACGATACCTTGGAAAAAGACGGCACCATAAAGCACGTCTTGGTCCGACATGAGCAAGGAGCGGCCCATGCTGCCGATGGTTACGCCAGGGCTTCCGGAAAGGTGGGAGTGTGCATTGCCACGTCAGGTCCGGGAGCCACCAATACCGTTACAGGTATAGCAACAGCAAATATGGACTCAGTTCCCATGGTTGTATTTACCGGTCAGGTACCCACTGCCCTGATTGGTAATGACGCATTCCAGGAAGTGGATATCGTAGGCATCACACGTCCTTGCACAAAGCACAATTACCTTGTTAAAGACGTAAAGGACCTTCCTCAGGTCCTTAAGGAAGCCTTTTATGTCGCGAGATCAGGCCGGCCAGGTCCTGTCCTTATAGATCTTCCTAAGGATGTTCAGAACGGCAAGGCCGAGTTTAACTATCCACAGGAGATAAAGCTCCGTTCATATAACCCGGTAATCGAGCCTCACGGCAAACAGATTGAGCGGGCCTACAGGTTAATAGAGAAGGCAAAACGGCCTGTTATTTATGCTGGTGGCGGAATAATCATCTCTGATGCGTATAAGGAGCTCAGGGCACTTGCTAAAGCGATGTATATTCCGGTAACCATGACTTTGATGGGGCTTGGCGGATTCCCCGGCACCCACGAGCTGAGCCTGGGTATGCTGGGCATGCATGGTACATACTCTGCTAACATGGCCATGGCAAACAGTGATCTCATCATTGCTATTGGCGCCCGCTTTGACGACAGGGTTACCGGAAAGATCGAGGCATTTGCTCCGCTGGCCAAGATAATTCACCTGGACATAGACCCCACATCTATTCAGAAAAACGTGAAGGTGGATGTGCCAATAGTGGGTGATTGCAAGAGGGTACTGAAGAAGCTGTTGGACGCCGTAAAGGATGCTGGCCGCCCTGCTGAGGCATGGAGGGATCAGCATCAGGCTTGGTTGCAGCAGCTTGATGCATGGAAAAAACGCCATCCCCTCACATATAAAGAGGAGCCCGGCGTTATCAAGCCTCAGAATGTCATTGAAAAGCTGTATGAGATGACAAAAGGACGGGCTATCATTACTACAGAGGTCGGTCAGAACCAGATGTGGACCGCCCAGTTTTACAAATTCGACGAGCCACGGACCCTCCTGACTTCCGGCGGCCTTGGAACCATGGGCTATGGATTTCCTGCAGCTATTGGGGCCCAGATGGCCTTCCCTGACAAGCTGGTGGTGGATGTAGCCGGTGACGGCAGCATACAGATGAATATTCAGGAGATGGCGACCGCCATGGAGCAACGCCTGCCTGTGAAAATAGTCATTCTGAATAACCAGTTTCTCGGCATGGTCAGACAATGGCAGGAGCTATTCTATGATCGTCGGTATGCAGCTACTGAGTTTGAAATGACCCCAGATTTTGTAAAACTGGCTGAGGCTTATGGGGCCAAGGGGTTTAGGGCAACCAAGCCGGAAGAGGTCGATGATGTACTCAGTAAGGGTCTTGAAGCGGAAGGTCTGGCGATTATGGAATTTGCTATAGCCCGCGAAGAAGGGGTATTCCCAATGGTCCCGGCCGGAAAGGCCACAACTGAGATGTTGCTCGTTTGATATTTAGGATAAGGAGCTTGGCCCTATGAAGCATACTCTCTCTGTATCAGTTGAAAATACTCCTGGTGCCCTTTCCCGCATAACCGGGCTTTTTAGCGGGCGGGCGTTTAATATTGAGAGCCTTAATGTGGCTGCAACCTTGGACCCTACCCTGTCACACATCACACTGGTGACAAGAGGCGATGAATTCATAATTGAGCAAATAATCAAACAGCTCAGGCGCCTGGTGGATGTTTTTAAGGTTGTGGATGTGAGTGAAGGCGAGTTTGTTGAGCGCGAGATGTCCTTGATCAAGGTCCGGGCCGAGGAAGAGTCCAGGGCCGAGATATTACGCATTTGCGATATATTCCGTTGCAAGGTTGTTGACGTGAGTCCTAAATCTTACACCTTAGAGGTCACCGGACCGGAGTCAAAACTAAAGGCAGTAATAGAGCTACTCCGTCCAATCGGAATCAAAGAAATTACAAGAACCGGCACCATAGCCATGATGAGAGAGAGAAAGACGGTCTAAGAAGGGTAACTTTTCACTTCCCATCTACCAGGGGGTGTGAACGGTTAATAGAAAGGAGCTACAGAGGATGAGGATTTATTACGAACAAGATGCCCCCATGGACATACTTCAAGGAAAGACTATAGCCATAATCGGCTACGGTAGCCAAGGGCATGCCCATGCCCAGAACTTGAGAGATAGCGGGTTGTCTGTTGTTATAGGCCAGCGTCCAGGGTCAGCAAATTACGATCTTGCAGTCAAACACGGGTTTGAGCCTGTAAGTGCCGGAGAGGCTGCAGCCAAGGGAGATCTTATCATGGTCCTGGTACCTGATCATGTTCAGGGCCAGCTATACGAAAGTGCTATTAAGCCAAATCTGAAGACCGGGAACATGCTCCTTTTTGCTCATGGCTTCAACATTCACTTTGGCCAGATAATGCCTCCAGCTGACGTGGATGTTACCATGGTTGCACCCAAAGGCCCAGGACATCTGGTGCGCAGGGAATACGAAAAGGGCGCCGGTGTGCCCAGCCTGGTGGCCATACATCAGGATCACACGGGAGAAGCCCTTCAGAAGACACTTGCCTACGCAAACGGCATAGGTGCTACCCGCGCGGGGGTTATTGAAACCACATATAAAGAAGAGACCGAGACTGATCTTTTCGGCGAGCAGTGTGTCCTCTGTGGCGGGGTCACCGAGCTCATAAAAGCGGGTTTTGAGACCCTGGTTGAAGCGGGTTATCAGCCGGAAATAGCGTACTTCGAGTGCTGCCACGAGCTCAAGCTCATAGTTGACCTGATTTACGAAGGCGGTCTGTCGCAGATGCGTTACTCAATCAGCGATACGGCGGAATATGGCGATCTTACCAGGGGGAAGCGCATAATAACAGAAGAAACAAGAAAGGAGATGCGCAGGATCCTTGATGAGGTTCAGAGTGGCAGATTTGCCGGGGAGTGGATGCTGGAAAACCAAGTCAAACGTCCTGTATTTAACGCCCTCAGACAGCGGGAAAAGGAACATCCTATAGAGGAGGTCGGCTCCCGCCTGAGGGATATGATGAGCTGGCTCAAGAAGTAGCCTTGGTTTTTTTCTAAGCCCTTAATGCATTCTCATCGCATTCCAGTTTCCAAGGAAGGAGTCCCTTTCATAGGTATTGCCGTCTTGGCCGCTGTGATATTTGCTTTACTCAACTGGTCTGTTCCGGCCGTGGTCTTTTTTGTGATTGCGGTCTTTGTTCTTTTTTTCTTTCGGGACCCGGAGCGTATAATTCCATCAGGTCCGGGCCTGGTGGTATCACCTGCTGACGGTCGGGTCATAGATATAGCTGAAGACAACAGGGGCTCCCTTAACGGAAAAGACGTAAAACGAATCAGTATATTTATGAATATTTTTAATGTGCATGTAAACAGGGCCCCAATTACGGGCGAGGTTCAACAAATTTCGTACCAGCCGGGATCCTTCTGGCCTGCTGACCGCAAAAGGGCCTTGCTTGAAAACGAGCGAAATGCCCTTTTGATCCGCAGCAAGGACGGAATGGAGCTGACCGTTGTACAGGTGGCGGGTATAATAGCCAGGCGAATTGTTTGTTGGGCTGAGGTCGGTGATAGGGTTAAAATCGGTGAACGCTTTGGACTCATTCGTTTTGGATCTCGCCTTGACGTGTATGTCCCGAAGGATGTTTCAGTGTTGGTGAAAAAGGGCGACCGGACAATGGCCGGGCAGACGGTTCTTGCCAAAAATATTCTGCCATAAAAAACACGAATATAATAATTAAGAGACTAATTCCCAATTCCTTATTTCTAACGGGGGTCTCCCATGAAACAAAAGCAAAGCGGTGATTCAGCAGACAAGACTTCAAGACGGAGTATCTATCTCCTTCCAAACCTGCTGACCTCGGCAAGCCTGTTCAGCGGGTTCTATGCCATTATTGCATCAATTAAAGGGAATTATCAGGCCGCTGCCGTAGCCATCTTGATAGCCGGTATTCTGGATGGTCTGGACGGCAGGGTGGCTCGTTGGACCCGTACTACGAGTAGATTTGGTATGGAGTATGATTCCCTTTCCGACCTGGTGGCCTTTGGAGTGGCCCCGGGCATACTGGCCTTTATGTGGGGGCTGCAGGATTACGGCCGGCTCGGATGGCTTGCTGCCTTCCTGTATGTGGCAACCACTGCCCTCAGGCTGGCCAGATTCAATACCCTGATCCAGAGCAGCAATAGCAGCAGCACAAGGGATTACTTCCTTGGTCTGCCATGTCCTTCTGCAGCGGCTGTATTGGCTACATCTGTGCTGCTATGCCAACATTTCGGCATATTTGGGCCGGTACGTCATGTGGCAGTGCTGATCATGGTCTATGGCCTTTCTTTTCTGATGGTCAGCAATGTGCGTTACAATAGTTTCAAGGAAGTCCGCTGGCTTCAGCAGCACCCTTTTTCCGGTATGGTAGCGCTGATTCTGGCCATAATGGTAGTTGCTATGGAGCCCAAGGTGACGCTATTTGTCCTTATAGCTACTTATGTGATATCCGGGCCTGTCTTGATGTCCCTTAGAGCCCTGAGACCAAGGTCGTTGAGGTCTGGTGCGGGTCATCACAGCAAAGATGTTTCCTCTGGTAGAGATGAGGGGACGTAAAGAAAATGAGCAGCAGTGAAAGGATAATAATATTTGATACTACATTAAGGGACGGTGAGCAGTCCCCTGGTGTATCTCTAAACGTTGAGGAAAAACTCCAGATCGGGAGGCAGTTGAAGAAACTGAATGTCGATGTGATCGAGGCCGGATTTCCTGTTGCTTCCCCAGGTGACTTTCAGAGTGTTAAGCGCATTGCGCAGGAACTCAGGGGTTTACAGGTTGCTGCCCTGGCCCGTGCCAATGTGAAAGACATCGATACTGCCTGGGAGGCCATAAAGGAGGGAGAAAATCCTCGAATACATACGTTCATTGCGACCTCTGATATCCACCTCCAGTATAAACTGAGAAAGACCAGGGAGCAGGTACTGGATATGGCCCGGGCTGCGGTAGAGTATGCAGCAAAATTCACCAGCAATGTGGAGTTTTCCGCTGAAGACGCAAGCCGGAGCGATCTGGATTTTCTCTGCAAGGTCTTTGAGGCAGTGATAGATGCCGGTGCCACTACTGTTAATTTCCCGGACACAGTGGGGTATGCCGTACCGCATGACTTTGGCAGGATGATCCGATATGTGGTCGAGCACACTCCCAACATCCATAAAGCGATTTTGAGCGTACACTGTCACAATGATCTGGGTCTGGCCACAGCAAATGTGCTGACAGCTTTGGAGAATGGTGCAAGACAAGTGGAGTGCACTGTGAACGGCATAGGTGAGAGGGCCGGCAATGCCGCTATGGAAGAGGTGGTCATGGCCATCCGTACCAGGCGAGACGTCCTTCCCTATGACACGGCGATATCTTCTCAACATATCATGGCTGCCAGCCGGCTGGTAAGCATGCTTACCGGAATGGTGGTCCAGGCAAACAAGGCCATAGTAGGGGGCAATGCCTTTGCACACGAGGCCGGAATCCACCAGGATGGAGTCTTGAAGGAACGTACTACGTATGAGATTATCGATCCAAAGGACATAGGTCTTAGCAAAGGGATCCTGGTCCTGGGGAAACACTCCGGGAGACATGCCCTTAAGGCAAAGCTTGAGGAAGTAGGCTACAAGCTCAGCGATGAAGAGATCGACAGGGTATTTATAAAGTTCAAGTCCCTTGCAGACAAAAAGAAGGAAGTTTATCCGGAGGATGTTGAGGCCCTTGTGGCAGAGGAGGTGCTCCGGATTCCTGATCGTTATCGTCTTATTTACCTCCATGTTGCCGGTGGAAGCGGCATCAGACCGACTGCAACCGTAACAGTGGAAATAGACGGCAAGGAGGTTGATGGAGTGAGCCTGGGGGCCGGTCCGATAGATGCGGCCTTTAAGGCGGTAGCCAAGCTCGTACAGACTGAAAGCCATTTGCTCCGTTTTGCTGTTAACTCCATTACAGGAGGCACGGATGCCCAGGGAGAAGTCTCTGTGCGTCTTGAAGAAGGCAGCTATGTGGTCACAGGCCATGGGATCGATCCTGATATAATTACTGCTAGTGTCAGGGCATACTTGAACGCCCTGAATCGTCTTGAACACATGAAGGAAAATGCGCCGCAAAAGAAATGTTGAATGCTAAATGTTGAATTGTGAATTGTGGTAGAAAATAGAAAAAATGTTGAATGTTAAATGCTAAATGTTGAATTAAGGAATAATCTTTTTATATATCTAGTGATAGGCGGAAAACCTCTGTTCAATATTCCAATCGTTGTAAGCGTTTACAGGGCACCGCATCTGCTTTGTTGTCGGGCACTTGAAGTACAGGGAGTACGTCTGCGTACCCTCCGCCTCGCATCTGCAGCACCCTGTAAACGCTTACAG
>JGI24025J20009_10000327_pt1 | contig 36781 bp, 32 predicted proteins | sample Cruoilmetagenom3_FD_20009 | JGI IMG/M metagenome (IMG submission 20009) | reverse complement strand
AAGTGAGCACAAGCGAACCGAATAATGAGCAACGAGCTTTCAACAACTTTCGATCCCGCCGCGATTGAGGCGAAATGGTATTCCCACTGGGAGGAAAGCGGCAGTTTTCGGCCCGAACGACCGGATGCCGAGCCCTTCACGCTGGTCAACCCGCCGCCCAATGTGACGGGCAGCCTGCATATTGGCCATGCGCTGGACAATACGCTGCAAGATATCGTGATCCGGTATGAGCGGCTGCGCGGCAAGGATGCACTGTGGATCGTCGGCATGGACCACGCTGGGATCGCCACACAGACTCTGGTCGAACGCCAGCTGGAAGAGCGGCAGGACAAGCGCACCAATTATTCGCGCGAAGAATTTGTGCAGAAGGTGTGGGACTGGAAAGCGGAAAGTGGCGGCACGATCACCAAGCAGCTGCGGCGGCTGGGCTGCTCCATGGACTGGAGCCGCGAGCAGTTCACCATGGACGAGCATTTCACGCGCGCCGTGCTCAAATTGTTCGTCAATCTTTACAATGACGGGCTGATTTACCGCGACAAGCGGCTGGTCAATTGGGACCCCAAGCTCAAGACCGCGATTTCAGACCTCGAAGTCGAAACGCGCGATGTGAAGGGCAGCTTCTGGACCTTCAGCTATCCGCTCGCCGATGGCAGCGGTGAAATTCGCGTGTCCACGACGCGGCCAGAAACCATGCTCGCCGATATGGCCGTGGCGGTGCATCCTGATGATGATCGCTACAAAGCTCTGGTGGAGCGCGGGGCCAAGGTGAAACTGCCAATCACAGGCCGCGAAATTCCCATCGTTTTCGATGAGCACGCCGATCCTGAATTGGGCAGCGGCGCAGTGAAGATTACGCCGGGGCATGACTTCAACGACTTTGACGTGGGCAAGCGCGCCGGGATTGCTCCGGGCGATATGCTCAACATGCTCGATGCGGAGGCAAAGGTTTGTCAGGTGGCTGACGGGCTGATCCCTGACGAACTGCTCGGCATGGACCGTTTTGACGCTCGGACGCGGGTGGTGGCGATATTGAAAGAGAGCGGCCACCTCATCCCGCATGTGACCAAAACCAAAAAGGGCGAGGACGTCGAACTCGACGCTGAACCGCGCACCATCGCGACGCCTTTTGGCGACCGTGGCGGCGTGGTGATCGAGCCTTGGCTGACCGATCAATGGTATGTCGATGCCGAAAAGCTGGCCGCGCGTCCTATCGAAGCGGTGAAGTCGGGCGAGATCGAAATCGTCCCCAAGACNTGGGANAAGACCTTCTTNAACTGGATGGAGAACATCCAGCCGTGGTGTGTCTCTCGTCAATTGTGGTGGGGTCACCGGATTCCGGCTTGGTATGATNCCGATGGCAATGTGTTCGTCGCTGAAAGCGAGGAGGAGGCATATGCCCTTGCTCGTCATTCCGGCGAAGGCCGGAATCCAGATGAGGCAGAAACCAGCCAAGCGAAACTGGACCCCGGCCTGCGCCAGGGTGACGAGTTCGCCCTCACGCGCGACAATGACGTGCTCGACACGTGGTTCTCTTCCGCCCTGTGGCCTTTTGCCACTCTAGGCTGGCCGGATGAGACAGCGCTGCTCGAAAAACATTACCCCAACAATCTGCTGATCAGCGGCTTCGACATCCTGTTCTTCTGGGATGCCCGCATGATGATGATGGGCTATTACAACATGGATGCCCGCCCGTGGGAGAAGCTGTATCTGCACGGCCTCGTGCGCGCAGCCGATGGCTCCAAGATGAGCAAGTCCAAGGGCAATGTTGTCGATCCGCTCGGCCTGATCGACCAATATGGCGCCGATGCGCTGCGCTTTTTCATGGCGGCGATGGAAAGCCAGGGCCGCGACATCAAGATGGATGAAAAGCGCGTCGAGGGCTATCGCAACTTCGCGACAAAGCTCTGGAATGCCACGCGGTTTTGCCAATCCAACGGCATTGGTAAAAGCACCACGATCAAGGCGCCTGAAGCGCGGCTGGCGGCGAACCAGTGGATCATCGGCGAGGTTCAGCAGACGGTCGAGGCGCTGGATGCCGCGATGGCGGATTTGCGTTTCGATGCAGCGGCCAACACCATTTACCAGTTCACATGGTCACGCTTCTGCGATTGGTATCTGGAGCTGATCAAGCCGGTTTTCGCCGGTGATGCAGACAGCCCCGCCGCCGTGGAAACGCGCGAAGTGGCTGGCTGGGCGCTCGACCAGATCCTTGTCATGCTGCACCCTTTCATGCCCTTTGTGACCGAAGAGCTGTGGCACGCGCAAGGGACGCGCAGCTACGACCTCATCACCGCCAAATGGCCCGACCCGCGCGGGGAAGTTTCGAAAGAGGCCACCGACGCAATCGACTGGACCATTGCACTCACCACCGCGACGCGCGGTGCCCGCAACGAGCTGGGCATTTCGCCGGGCGAGAAGCTTCCTGCCTTTGTCGCCAATCCTTCTGACGTGGCGCAGCGCGTGCTGGACCGCAGTGCGGCGGCCATCGAACGACTGGCGCGGCTTACGCCCGTGACTGTGGGCGAAGCACCTGCGGGCGCGGCCATGCAGGTGACGGCGGGTGACGATGTGTTCATCGTCCCGCTTGAAGGCGTGATCGATGTGGATGCTGAACGCGCGCGTCTGGAGAAAGCACTCGCCGCCTCGCGGAAGGAAGCCAAATCACTCGAAGGGCGGCTCGGCAATGCGAACTTCGTTGATCGCGCCAAGCCCGAAGCGGTCGAGAAGGCCCGCGCCGATCTCGCCCATCACGTAGCCGAAGCCGCGCGGCTGGAAAGCGCGCTGGAACGGCTGGGGTGAACGGCGAATTTCCTACGGTTCAATTCTGTGCGATTGTGGCCGCATGACCAGCCTGACCTCCTTATGTGATGCACCGATCCGCCCGCAATTCGGGCATCGGGTTTTTGGCGTCAGGACTGTGCTCCATGTGCTCCAAATGTGCAGGAAATGCGGTGAAGCGTTGTGACGATTGTCCTTGCAACCGATGACACTGGCGGGCCAGAAATCTTCGCCAGCGTGCAGGGTGAAGGCCCTTCTGCCGGAATGCCGGTCGCTTTCGTGCGCCTGTCACGCTGCAACCTTGCCTGTGTTTGGTGCGACACGGCCTACACCTGGCATTTCGAAGGCGACAATCGCCCGCACCGCGACGGCGAGACTTTCGCGCGCAAGGCCAACCAGCTTTCGCTTGAGGTAGAGGATGTCGCCGCGCGGATTGCTGATCTGGGCCAGAACCGCCTCGTCATAACGGGCGGCGAACCGTTGATGCAGGCGGGCAAGCTCGCCGAGATGTTGGAGCACCTGCCCGATATTCGCGTCGAGATCGAAACCAATGGCACGATTGATCCGCCTGCAAGGCTCGATGTGCGGGTCGATCAGTATAATGTCAGCCCGAAATTGGCGCATAGCGGCAATCCGGCCGATCTGGCGCTCAAGCCCGATATGCTGGACCGCTGGGCAACCGACGAACGCGCATTCTTCAAATTCGTGATTGCCGAGCCGGGTGATGTGGAAGAAGTGCTCGCCCTCGCCCGCACCCATGCAATTCCGCCCGCCCGCATTTTCCTCATGCCCGAAGGCACCGGGAGTGAGGTTCTGCGCGAACGCGAAGAATGGCTGGTGCCGCTATGCCTGAAACACGGCCTGCGCATGAGCGACCGGCTGCATATCCACCTGTTTGGGGATACGCGTGGGAGTTAGTTTGTTTGTTTGGCCTCAAGCGCCGGCGTTCGCATCCGCTCACTTGGCTCCCGCCCTACCGGGCGGCGCGCGGTCGCGCGCTGTCGTGCCGCTGCGCGGCCCGAAATCATCGCCAATCGTGAGCGCAGCGAGGGCAAGGGCGACCGCCCGCCCGCAGGTGCCCCGCAGCGGAGCGGAGGGAACAGCACCGAGGATGGCACGCCCGGATGGGCGGGCCGAGGCGTATCACGCCCCCTGCGCGCGCCAGCGCTGCACGGTACGAGTGACCATGTCTTCCTCGCCGCCGCCATTGTTCCACAGATCGACGAAGCTCGGGTCTTCGGATGCGGGACGCTTGCTCTCTTCGAGATTGTCGAAGCTGACGCGGATCGGGATGGACACGCCCTCGCCGCAGACGATGCATTCGCGGTTGCGCAATGCGGGAATGCTATCGAGGAAGCCGCGCGCGCCTTCGGGCATGGCGGCTTTCACGAATGCCTGATCGCGTTCGTTGTTGAGACGCATCGAAATGATCGTACCGCATTGCGACAGCACGCCTTCGGCCAAGTCGGACGGGCGCTGGGTAATCAGGCCGAGTGAAATCCCGTATTTACGGCCTTCCTTGGCGATGCGCGACAATATGGTGCCGACCGAGTTGCCATCCGAGTTTTGCTCGTTTGGTACATAGCGGTGCGCTTCTTCGCAGACGAGCAGGATCGGGCTGGTCTTCTCATTCCGCCCCCAGATGGCGAAGTCGAAAACGAGGCGGCTGAGCACCGCGACCACGGTGCTGGTGATGTCGGACGGAACGCCCGACACGTCGATGATCGAGATCGGTTTGCCGGCGGATGGCATGCGGAAAATCTTGCCGATAAAATCGGCCATAGTGTCGCCGACCAACATGCCGGAGAACATGAACTGATAGCGCGGATCGGCCTTCAACTCGTCAATCTTGGTCTTGATCCGCATGTAAGGCGCCGTGTTGGTCGCCTTGTCGAGCTTGCCCATTTCATCCTGCACCATGCCGGTGAGGTCGGACAGCAGATAGGGAATCGGCGAATCGACAGTGATCTTGCCCATCGTTTCAGCCAGCCGGTTCTTCGAACGCGCGGCGAGCAGGCATTTGGCGAGAATATCGCGGTCGTTCTGCAAATCATTCCCGCTCGATTTCAGCAACACTTCGCAATGCTCTTCAAAATTCATCAGCCAGTATGGCATTTGCAGATTGGTGACGTCGAAGATCTCTCCGGTGTTGCGGAACGCGGCGGAATATTCGCCGTGCGGATCGATCATCAGGATGTGGCCTTGCGGCGCGGCCTGACAGATGCGGTGGAGGATGAGCGCGGCGCTGGTCGATTTACCCGTACCGGTCGAACCGAGCAGAGCGAAGTGCTTGCCCAGCATGGCATCGATATACATGCCGGCGCGAATATCGCTGGTCGGATAGACGGTGCCGATCTGGATCGCGCTGCGTCCGTCCGAAGCGTAGATCTGCTTGAGGTCTTCGGAAGTCGCCGGATAGACCAGCGCGCCAGGAATGGGATAGCGCGTTACACCGCGGCGGAAGCTGTGGATTTTGCCGGTCAGCTTTTCTTCCTGACCTTCACCAAGAAAGTCGATATTGGCGATAACGGAACCCTCAGCACGCCGATCCTGTCGCTGGTTGCGGACCGAGGCGAGCAGCCAGCCATCGCTGGTCTTGATCTTGATCTGCGAACCGACCTGGCCTGCCAGCGCGATCGAGGGATCAACATCGGCCATGCATTCGTTCAGCCGTTCCAGATCGAGCGCGATGGCAGAACCCGAACCTGCAATTTCCAGAACAACACCGATGGGTTGGCGAGCGCACTCAACGCTTTGCGCTTCGCGCAGTTCGCGTTCCCGCTCTTCCGCAGTCGGGGCGGCGGACTGATCCGCCGGGGCGGCATTGGCAAACTGGTTTCCGGGCATCTCGGTCATAAACGGCTCACAGGGCTGTTACGGGGCTGTCAAAGTTCCCCTCCTCGTAGCGCCGTTGAGGTTAAGATCGCGTCAATCCTGTCGCAGTCGGGACCCTTCCGGCCCCTGCCGTTAGACGAGTGCGAAAAGGCGTCCTGCCGCCCAGCCCATAAAGACCGACAGACCCACGGCGAACAGGCCGTAAAGGAAGGAATTGTCCTGCGCCTCTTCTGCGACCACGCCTTCGAAGCCTTCCTTGCGCACATCGACGTCCGACGTGGCAGAGGTGATGACGCGGCCATCAGCAATGGCAAATGTCTCTGCCACATAACGACCGGGGATCACATTGGACGGAATCGGCAGCCGCGCACGGTAAAGCACGCGTTCGCTGACCGACACGCCGCTTTCATATTGCGCATAGAGGCCCTGCCGCTGGCGCAAATCGACCAGCCCCGCAGCGAACCGCGCTTGCTCCTCGGGATCAATGGAGCCGGTCGGCGAGAGCTGAAGATAGGGCAGGCCGAGCTCAAAAATGGCTGCCGTGCGTTCATCAACGATGTCCGCAATCGGACGCGAACTGGCGATGGCATAGAAACTGGGGACGGAGCGATAGGCAGTGCTGCCGGCATTGACCCAGATTGTCCCGAGCAGCCGCTCTTTTTCACGCAGACGAATTTCCTCGGTCGGGCCTTTCAACACCACGACCACGTCGTAGTCACTTTCCATAATTCCGCCTGCCGGATCGAGGATCGCGCCGAACAGAAGCAGGTCCGCTCCGGTAAAGCCCTGCCGCAGCACAATGTCATGCTCGGATACATCGGGCACAAGGATCGGATCGCGCGTCTGGGCGCTGGCAGGGGCGGTAATGCCAAGGGCAAGCATCACTATGCTGAAGAGTGCGAGAACATGGCGGATCATAACGGCACCACCGAATATACCTCGTCCGGCGTCACGGTCAGCCCGTAAACCATCCGCAGCGCAATCGCGACCACGACCATGCCGAGCGCCAGGCGCAGATGTTCCGGCTTGGCGAATTGCGCGATCTTGGTACCGAATTGCGCGCCGGTCACCGATCCCAGCAACAACAATCCGGCCAGCACGATGTCGACNGCGCGGGTGGTAAAAGCGTGAACCATCGTCACCAGCATGGTGATGAACAATATGTTGAACAGGCTGGTCCCGACGACGACTTTCGCGCTCATGCCAAGAATATACAGCATGGCGGGCACCATCATGAACCCGCCGCCCACGCCCATAAGCATGGTCAGCACGCCCACCACCAGTCCAAGGATCAACGGAGCGATGGGAGAGATGTAGAGGCCCGAACGATAGAAGCGCCAGCGATACGGCAGCGCCGCGATCCACGGGTGGTGGCGGCGCTTTGCAGCGTGAGCCTTGTCACCGCTCACCGACAGGATACCCAAAGTCTGTAAAGCCTCCTGCAACATCAGCCCGCCAATCGTGCCGAGCAGCAGAACATAAAGAATGTTGATGACAGTATCGATCTGGCCGATTGCAGCCAGCGCATTGAACAGGCCTGCACCCAGCAGCGCGCCCAGCATTCCCCCGGCAACGATCACCAGCCCGATCTGGTAATCCACGCCATTGTTACGGCTATGTGCGAAGACCCCCGACACGCTGGCGCCCGTCACCTGCGTTGCGGCAGAGGCAGCGGCGACGGTTGGCGGGATACCGTAGAAGATCAGCAGCGGCGTTGTCAGGAAGCCGCCTCCCACGCCAAACACACCCGACAATATGCCGGTCGCCAGCCCGAGCAGGATGATCACCAGCCCGTCGACAGCTAAATTGGCAATGGGGAGGTAGACATCCATGAATAGCGCCTAACCCATGCGGGCGCGCTATTGAAGGCGAATGACGATTTGTGACGAAAAACTGGTGGCCTAAAAACCGGCGGAGACTGTGAGCGCCGGGCCACTCGCAGGCTCGGCATCACCGGCCACGCGGAAGCGGTAATCGGCAGCCACCCGCCCACGCGCCGCACCGACGCGGAAACTGATCCCGGCGCTCGGCCCGATGTCCAGCCGCTGCGCATCGTCTTGCGCCCCGCCCCACGCTCCTGCGCCAGCCGTCAGACGGAAGTCCTCGGTCCCGGCCAGATCGCGCGTGATGCGCGCCTGCCCGTCCACGAAAGGCGTGGAGAAATCGCCAGTGACATAGCCGCCTTGAACATAGGCCTCGCCCGTCAGCCCGCCGGGCAGGTCAAGCGGGGGAAGCTCGCTTACTGCATAGGCAGCGGCGCGCGGTTCGGTCCGCCGGTCAGTTTCACTCACCCGCGCTTCTGCCGCGAGCCGTACAGGAATACCCGGCACAGGCCGCGCCGATGCGCCCAGCGCAATTTCGCGTTCGCGTCGCCCTTCCAGCGCAGCACTGGCGCGCAGGTGAAGCTGCGGGGCATGGCCGCTTGATGGAGCAAGGCGATAGCGCATCACCGCCCCCACCTGACTGCGGCCATAGCTTGGGCGGCCCGACAACAGCGGGCTGTCAGTGTCCTGCCGCCACAATGCCCATGCATCCATTGCCCACCGCGAGGGGAGCTGTGCAGTCTGCATCGCCTCGGCGGCATGGGGAGCATAGACCGGCGCGGGAGCGTTGCTGGCGCTAGCAATTGTCGGGCCGCTCGCCCCGTTACGATAGCCCATGCTGAGCAAATAGGCATGGGCCGCCAGATTGCCCGCCCCGGCAAAACCTCGTCTGGAAAGCGCCGACCTGCCCGCGCCAAATCCATACTGAGCAACGGGCGTTGCGGGCAGCGGCTTGTCGATTTGTGGTGGTAGAGGAAGAGGCAACGGTGGCTGTGTCTGCCACATTGGCAGGGCAGGCTCCGGATGGGGTTCAGCAAGTTCGGCAGGAGCAGTAGCGCGCAGTCCGGAGGCGGCCTGCTCTGTTGCCATCTCGCCTCCGTGTGCTGCATCCGCGAATGGCAGCGCCGAATGCGATGCGGGCAGGAAAGGTGGTTGCCAAAGGGCCAGCCGCAGCGCCAGCCACAGGACAAGAATCCCGCCCAGCGTCACAAGGGCTCCACCACGTTGCCCGGACTGCCGGATCAGGACCCGCTTCAAGATGCGCGCTCCACTGCCGGAGTGAGCGGTGCCATCGGAACGGGGTGATGGTCATGCGCCGTCTTTTCCCATTGCGGATCGCCTCCACGCAGAGTGCGGCCATAAGCGAACAGGGCGCGCCGTCCGGCCATGATCGCGATGATATTCGCCAGCGGAATACGCAGCACAGCGCGCAGTCCCTCCATCGCGCCATATTCGCGGGCGGTGAAGGCGAATCGCATCGCCGCCCGCCACACAAACGCGGCCATGTTAAGGGCTAGCAGCGTCAGCAGCAGCGGCGTCGGCTCCCACGGCCGGTCATATCCCGCCAGCTCCAACATCGTCAGCAGCAGGGCCAGTACGAACAACGTATAGCCGGTCAGCAGCACAATTGCCGCAAATGGTCCCCGGCGATCACGCAGACGCATCCATTTGTCGACCAGCGTGCCGCTCCAGCCGAGCCGGTCCCAGCCCTGGAAGGCAATCCCGTGAACCCAGCGTGATTTCTGGCGCACTGCCTGCGCCAGCGTAGCCGGGAAATAGGACCGGGTGGCGACCAGGCTGCCATCCTCGCCACGGACACGCAGGAATCGCGAGCGTCCACCAGCCGCGCCGATGGCAAGGCCAAGTTCGTAATCCTCGGTGAGTGACAGGCCCGAAAATGGACCCGCTTCGGTATCTGAACTGTAATTATCACGCGCCATATTGTGGAGAAGGCTGCGGCGAAACGCGCAGCCAACGCCCGCCGCCGGAATGGCAGCGCCCAGGGCATCGCGCACAACCATCGCCTTGCCATGTGATTCGGCGAATTCCTCACAATAGTGGCTGCCCACCCACGGCGATTGCGGATGCGGGATCGGCAGGACCGGCAATTGCACGAATTCGCAATCGTCGATGGCCCGGTCAATCAGTCCAAGCGCGGCAGGATCGACCATATCCTCGGCATCATGCAGCAAGACGGTCCGAACGGCGGTTCCCCGTCGCAGCTCGTCCTGTTCCATCGCGCGGTAGAGGCGATTGAGGCAATCGGCCTTGGTCGAAGGGCCGTCACGGTCATGCACCACCAGCCGGACACGCGGATCGCCACCCGCCCCTTCCAATGCTGCCTGAAGGCTTGCCGGATCGTTGCGATAGCAGCCGATGTAGAAGATCACGTCCGCCTGCGCCCACGCATCGCGCGCATGGCTCAGTGTCTGGCCGATAACTTTCACTTCCTGCCATGCAGGAATGAACACGGCGACCGCGCCCAACAAGCGCCGGTGCGCAATATCGGAGCGGCTAACGCAATGCGTTTCACCCTTGCCGGTGGCGCGTCGCCACAGCCAGATTGCGTCTATGGCGAGTTCGTCAATTGCGCCGAGCAGGAAGAACACCCCTGCAAACAGCAGCAATTCATATTCGATCAGCGCCAGCCATTCCAGCGCGGACCACGCCGCGAAACCCATGCCTTTGCCCCCAAGCACGATCTTACCATCGGAGAAATATCTCTACTCAAGACTACATTTTACATTTGTTAATGCAACTCGTAGTTGGTGATTCCGTCGCATAATCGCGGTTTTGCTGCGACAAGGCTTGAAATAAATGGCCAATTGGGAAAGGGACGGTACCCATGTCAGAACCCAGCATTATCCGCAAAGCCGTCCGCAATTTCACCGCGCTGTTCAAGGCCGATGCCTTCGAAGGGATGCTGCTGATTGCAGTGGCCATCGTGGCGCTGGTGGTGGCCAATTCGGGCGTCGCGGACGCCTATTTCACGCTGTTCAATGGCTATCTCTGGCCGAAGGACACGTTCTACCTCAATACGATTCACCTGTGGGTGAATGACGGGCTGATGGTGATCTTCTTCTTCGTCGTCGGGTTGGAAGTGAAACGAGAGCTTTACCGCGGCAATCTGGCCGACCCCAAAGCGCGCACTCTGCCAATTCTGGCGGCGGCTGCGGGCATGGCCGCTCCCGCAGCAGTCTATATGTTCATCGCCGGTGGTGAGACCGAACTGGTGCGAGGTTGGGCCATTCCGGCCGCGACCGACATCGCCTTTGCCATGGGCGTCGTAGGCCTGCTCGGCACCCGCGTTCCCCCACCGCTGCGGCTGTTCCTGCTGACCGTGGCGATCGTGGACGATATCGGTGCAGTCGCAATTATCGCGGTCTTCTACACCGAGGAAATCAAGATGATGTTCCTCGCCGCGTCCGCTGTTGTGCTGGGCGTGATGTTCGTGATGAACAAGATGCGCGTGATGTCGATGGCGCCCTACGTCCTGCTGTCCATCGTGCTGTGGTACTGCGTGCTCTACTCGGGCGTTCACGCCACGATTGCCGGTGTGCTCGCTGCACTGACGATCCCGATGTATGGCAAAAATGACAGCTGCATGCTCGAAAACATGGAGCATTCGCTGGTGCCGTGGAACGCTTATATCGTCGTGCCGATTTTCGGGTTCGCCAATGCTGGCGTCAACATATCTGGCCTTGGCATGGATGCTCTGCTCGATCCACTGCCGCTAGCGATCGGGGCAGGCCTTGTGCTGGGCAAGCAGGTCGGCATTTTCGCCACCGTGTGGACAATCGTGAAGCTCAAGATTGTGCCCAAGCCAGCCGGATGTACCTGGGCGGAAATCTGGGGTGTCACGATCCTGTGCGGGATCGGCTTCACCATGAGCCTGTTCATCGGCGAGCTGGCCTTCACCGGCAGCGATGAAACGGCACGCTTCCTGCGCGACGAAGCCAAGATCGGCGTCCTTGTCGGCTCGCTGATCTCAGCAGTGATGGGTTACACTGTGCTGCGCCTCACCAGCACGCATCCCGAATACAAGGATGATCCCGAAAGCCCGGTAGTGTGATCGGGCCGACGGGACGCAGGTTGTTGCAGCGTTAGTCTTTTTTCGCCACCGGCGGATTCTCGCCCAGATCTTCATACCAGGCTTCGACCGGACCGCTCAGCTTGATTGTTAGCGGGCGGCCCTTGCGGTCGACTGTCTTGCCGGCCTGCACCCGCACCCAGCCTTCGGAAATGCAATATTCCTCGATGTCGGTGCGCTCGCGCCCCTTGAAGCGGATGGCAACACCGCGTTGCAGCAGCTCGGCATTGAAATGCTTGCTGTGCGGGTTGATCGCGAGATGATCGGGCGGGGTGTCGCCATTTTTGGGCGTATCAGGAGTATTCTGTTCAGTCATGGGGCATGGCAACTACCCATGCGGACGCAAAAATCAATCAGAATGGCCTTTCAAACCACACAGCGCCTTGCCCTTTTGCCCCGCCCCTTCTAATGGCGGCGCTTCGTTTCGCAGGCTCCCTGTCTGCGGGTTCGCTTGGCTGCGGGCGTGGCGGAATTGGTAGACGCGCTGGTTTTAGGTACCAGTATCGCAAGATGTGGGGGTTCGAGTCCCTTCGCCCGCACCAGTTCTGCTGGTAACTACCTGCCCTGTCGAACCGATTGAGAGAGATACAGAAGGCTGCACATGCAAATCGTCGAAAACACCAATGAAGGCCTCAAACGCGCCTACACCATCACCATTCCTGCCAAGGATATCGATGCCCGCATCGAAGCTGAGGTAAAGAAGGTTGCCCCGCAAGTGCGGATGCCCGGCTTCCGTCCCGGCAAGGTTCCGGCCAACCTCGTGCGCAAGATGCATGGAGAGGCGCTGCACGCCGACGTGTTGAATAACACGCTGCGCGAATCGGTTGATGGCCTGATCAAGGACAAGAAGCTGCGCCCGGCACTCCAGCCCAAGGTCGAAATGACCGAAGGGTATGAACAGGGCAAAGATGCCGAGCTGACAGTCGAAGTCGAAGTGCTGCCCGAAATCGAAGCGCCTGCGATTGACGGACTGAAGCTGGAAAAGCTCAACGTGCCCGTCAGTGACGAACAGCTTGACGAAGCGCTCGGCAAGATCGCCGAAGGTCAGAAGAGCTACAAGGACGCTCCCAAGACCAAGAAGGCTGCCGATGGTAACCAGCTGATCATCGATTTCGTTGGCCGCGTGGACGGTATCGAATTCGAAGGCGGCAAGGCCGAAGATGCGCCGCTGGTGATCGGTGCGGGCCAATTCATCCCCGGCTTTGAAGAACAGCTCGTTGGCGTGAAGACCGGCGATGAAAAGACCATCAAAGTTACCTTCCCCGCCGATTATCAGGCAGACCACCTGGCCGCGAAGGACGCCGAATTTGACGTCACCGTAAAGCAGGTGAAAGTCGAAGCCGAAACCAAGGTGGACGAAGACTTCGCCAAACAGCTCGGCCTTGAAGGCCTCGATAAGTTGAAAGAGCTGGTGAAGGGCCAGATCGAGCAGGAAAGCGCCGGTCTCACCCGCACGCAGATGAAGCGCCAGCTGCTCGACACGCTTGCCGCTGACCATGATTTCGACGTGCCGCCCACCATGGTGGAAGCCGAGTTCGACCAGATCTGGAACCAGCTGACGCAGGAAGCCGCCAAGGAAGACGATCCTGACAAGGCGATGAAGGAAATCGAAGCCGAGAAGGACGATTACAAGCGCATTGCTGAGCGCCGCGTGCGCCTTGGCCTGCTGCTTTCCGAAATCGGTCAGGCCAATGGCGTGGAAATCAGCCAGCAAGAAATGCAGATGCTGATTCAGCAGGCCGCTCAGCAATATCGCCCGGAAGACCGTGACCGGTTCCTGGAATATGTCCGTAACGAACCNATGGCGCAGGCCCAGCTGCGTGCTCCGATGTATGAAGACAAGGTCGTCGATTTCCTCTTCGACAAGGCCGAAGTGAACGAGCGCGAGGTAACGCGTGAGGAACTGGAAGCCGCGATCGAAGCTGAGGAAGCGGCTCCCGCTCAGGCCAAGAAGAAGGCACCGGCAAAGAAAACCGCCGCCAAGAAGACCCCGGCAAAGAAGGCCGCTGCCAAGGACGCTGAAAAGAAGCCTGCTGCAAAGAAGGCTCCGGCCAAGAAGGCTGCTCCGAAGAAGGATGCGGCCGCCAAGCCAGCGGCTAAGAAGGCTCCTGCGAAGAAGCCAGCAGCCAAGAAGCCCGCTGCCAAGAAGGCTCCGGCCAAGAAGTAGACTGACCGCGCGTCAGCCACAAAAGGCCCTCCGCAGCATCAGCCGCGGAGGGCTTTTTTGTGCGCGCTAAAAACTGCCGGTCAGGGTGAGCGTGATGGTCTGCCCGCGATCACGGCGGCGCGCTTCGGTGAACAGGACTGGAGAGCTGTCGCGCGGGCCGTCATAGACCATGCGCAACAGAGTATCGCCGCCATCAAAGATATTGCCCAGCCGCAGATTGGCGGTCGCGCCGAGCACATCTTTGTGCTCGATGAACAATGCGCCAAACGTGCTCGGCCCGAATTCCAGGGCCTCCTGCTCCACTCGGAAGCGCGGCGCGCGTTCGGTGTCCTTGAAGAACCAGCCATAGGCCCAGTCCGTGCTTGGAATATCATGGCGGAAATCGAGATTGATCTCGAACGGGTCCCTGCCATCAAAGCGGCGCTCGGTTAGCGTCACCGGATCGATCAATTCGGATGTTTCCCAATCGACCCCCACTTCCAGCTGCGCGCCTTCCAGTCCCAGCGGCGCGAATTGCAGCGTGCCGATCAGCTCCATGCCAGTGCGCCGCGCGGTTTCGATATTGCCGCGCGCCTCACCTCCGGCAATCACGGGCAGGATCAGAACAAGGTCTTCAACCTGCTCATCAAACAACGTCAGCGTGGCCGAACCCCACGGGCCGAAATTCTTGGCGATCTCGAGCTGGAAGTCCCAGCTCTGCTGCGGCCTGAGATTGCTGTTCCCGGCGTTTTCCTGCTCGTCCGAGAAATCGACGCTGGCGAGGAAATCGCCGAAATCGAGCTGGCCCACACGCCGGGCAATTTCCAGATTGAAGTCGAGACCCTCGACAGGGGTCCAGGCGACGTTGAGCGAACCCTTGGGGCGCTCAAACATGCGTGAGCGGGCATTTGCGCCGGTTTGCGCAATCTGCGCATACTCGCCGCCGCCGACCAATTGGACCGAGAGATTGTCGGTAAGCGGGAAACCAACACTGAGCAGCGCCTCATAGCGATCCTCGCGCACGCCGCCCGCACCGCCGGGGAATGCCACTTCGACGAAATCATCCGCCAGCGGATCGTAATCGAACAATCGCCCAACCTGATCGAGCCGGTTGAACGCCGCTTCGCCAGATATCTGGAAATCCGCGCCCCACATGCCCCAGCTGTATTCGCCGCGCCCGATCCGCTCGCCCTCATCGGCAACGCGGATGAATTGCGAACCGCTGGTTGGCAGTCCATCTGTGTCGAGGAAAGATTTGGCGATGCGTTCGCGGTGGTCGAAACTCTCCAGCGCAATCAGCTTCAGCTGGCCGGGGCCGAGCGGGAAGGTGATGTCGCCGCCGATCTCGTAGAACCACTCGTCACTGTCCGTGGTGAAGCGTTCCACCAGAGGCGGCAGCGGGTTGCCCGCTTCACGAAACTCCTCTTCCTCAGCGTCGAATATCTCAATCCCGCCAGTCAGGTTGAGATTGACCGCAACTTGCGGCGCGATCTCGAAGGCGAAAAAGCCGGTCAGATTGGGACGGTTGAACAGGCGGGATGCGGAATTGATCCGCGCATCGACCGCGCCAGTGCCATCGGTGATGACGGCAGGGCCGATCACCCCGCGCGCGAAATCGCGGTTTTCCAGTGCCAGCGTGTAATCGACGCCGCCCATGCTGCCCGTCAGCGAAATCTCACCTTCAAACCACTGCGCAGGCGCGCTCAGCGTGTTCCATTCTGGTCGCCAGCGAAACTGGCCCGAAGCGCCGCCCTGCTCCACGATGATATTGGCGACACGGCCAGACAGGCCGGGGATATCGAGCATCGCGCCATCGACCACTTCGACCCGCACAACATTGCCAACCGGAATACGTGAAAGCAGGTCAGCGGTGCTGGTCGACTTGCTCGACACGCGTTCGCCATTGATCAGCAGGTTTTCCGACGCCTGCCCAAATCCGCGTCCACCGCCATCATCGTCATCATCGACAACAAAGCCGGGGATTTCCTCAATCAGGTCGAGCGCATTGCGCGGGGCAAAGCGGGCGAAATCCTCTACGGTGTAGACTTCACGAGCTACCGCGCGCGAAGCAGGCAGCTGATCCTGCACGCTCGCGTCCTCGGGCAACGCAGTCTCGCTTTCAGCCTCCTGCGCATGGGCGATGCCCGCTTGGCTCGCCAAAGCGACAGCCAGCGCCAGCAATCCCGTGTGAGAGCGGCGTAGAGACACGCGAAATCCAGTTCGGTTGCTTACCGGCGTGCGGCTAGATCAATGCCCGGCATCCCGCAAGGCGGTGGGTTAATTACTCCTAGCCGGTTCCCACGGTTCCCAAGGCGCGAGGCGCGGTTCGGGCAGATCAATGCTGCGCACCCGTTCATAAGCCGCTCCGGCTTGGAGGATGGCGTGGTCTTCCCACGCGGCTCCGATGAAAGACAGACCTACAGGCAGCCCTTCGATATGCCCCATCGGCACAGTCAGATGCGGATATCCCGCAATCGCGGCAAGCGAGCCAATACCGATCCCGCCGCGGAAGTTGTCACCGTTCACCAGATCGGTCGTCCATGCGGGGCCGCGCGTCGGCGCGATCAGCACATCGACATCATGCAGCGCCAGCATTGCATCAATACCTTCGGGGCCAGCGAGATTGAAGCTGTTGGCGCGCGCCGCCTCATAGGTTTCGCGATCGGTCGTTTGCAGCGCGAGTTCAAAAATGTCCTGACCGAACCAGCGCATTTCGGTGTCGGCATTGGTGATGTTGAATGCGATCAAATCTTCGAGCGAGCGCACCGGAATATCAGCGGGTGAACCTTGCAGATAAGCGTCGATGCCTTCGCGGAATTCATACAGCAGCACGGTATATTCATCGCGGCCCATGCTCGGATCGCCTTCATAGGTCACATCGACCAGCACTGCCCCCGCCGCGCGCAGATCGCTGAGTGCGGCTTCATAGACTTCGCCCAGCGGCGCGTAACCGCCGAAACGGTCACGCAACACGCCGATGCGCACCCCATCAAGCGAGCTCGTGACAAGCCCCTGGGTGAAGTCATAGGCAATGTCGCCATCGCCCAGCTCGCCGTAATCAGGGCCAGCAATGGCGCTGAGCAGCAGCGCGGCATCCGGCACATTGCGCGCCATCGGCCCGGCCGTGTCCTGACTGGCGCTGATTGGGATGATATGCGTCTGGCTTACGAGGCCCACGGTGGGCTTGAAGCCAACGACGCCGTTGAGGCTGGCAGGGCAAGTGATCGAACCGTCGGTTTCGGTGCCAATCGCCGCCCAAGATAGCCCCGCCGCAACTGCCGCGCCGCTGCCGGAGGACGATCCGCAAGAATTGCGATCGGTGGCATGTGGATTGCGCGTGATGCCGCCTACCGCGCTCCAGCCGCTGGTGCTTTCGGACGAGCGGAAGTTGGCCCATTCGGACAGGTTGGTCTTGCCCAGCACCACACCGCCATTGGCGCGCATCCGGGCGATCAATGTCGCGTCGCGGCCTGTGTCATTGTCGACCAGAGCGAGGCTGCCTGCGGTGGTCGGGAATTCGCGCGTTTCGATGTTGTCTTTGACGAGCACGGTGCGGCCTTGGAGGATCGTATCGCTATCTCCTGCTTCGGCAACCAATTCTGGTGCCTCCGCGTTCTCAGCAATCACTGCATTCAGAACGTGATCGATAGCAAGGATTCGGCCGTAATAGGCGCCAGCAGAAAATGCAGGATCATCTTGGGTGATGTCATCTGTCTGTAAGGGCGCGTAAACTGTCGAGCCTTCGCCGGGATCGAAATCATCCTGCGCGGATGCCGGGGACCATGCGAATAGAGCGGCAACGGAGACGATGGAGCAGAGAGGGGATTGTTTCATGCCCACCGTTCTGGCCTCAACACTGGTTACTGACAATCCCCCTAAAAGTCTCCGCTCAGACGGAAGCTGAAGATCGGCTGCACTGACAAGTCCTGCGTCTCGCGGAACAATAGCGGCGTGCGGTCACGGTAGCCTTCATAGACAAAACGGTCCTGCACCGCGCGGCCATCAGTCAGGTTGAACACGGTCAGATTGGCAGTCATCCCGAACACGTCCTTATGCTCGACAAAGGCGTAAGTGTAGGTCGGCCCTTCATAGTTGAAGCCGGTTTCGCCCAGCCGGAAATAGGGCAGCGTGTGGTTGTATTCCAGCCCCGCACCCCATGCCCAATTTGAGCCGGGAATGTCGTGACGCAGCTCGACATCGAGCTCGCGGTCCTGATGTCCGCCAAAGCTGCGCATCTCGCCGGTCAGCGGGTCCTCCAGCTCGGTTTCTTCCAGTTGCACGGTCACTTCCAGCTGCGCGCCGTTGAAGCCAACCGTCTCAAGCTGGAAGGTCGAATTCCAGCGCAGGCCATAAATGCTGGCGGTTTCGATATTGCCGCGCGTTTCCAGCCCGCCGGCTACGGGGATAAATTCGATGTAGTCGTCGATCCGGTTGGCAAACAGCCGCAATTCGGTACTGCCCCAGCGGCCCAGATCCTTGGTCGCTTCCAGCTCAACTTCCCAGCTTTGCGGCGGCACCAATTCGACATTGCCCGCGTTCTGCTGGTTCTGGTTGAGCGAGACACTGCGCAGGAAATCGCCAAAGCTGAGCTGACCCACGCGGCGCGCGAGTTCAAAGGATACGTCCAGCCCGTCTTCCACCTGCCAAGCCAGATTGATCGAGCCCTTGGGCCGCCAGAAGCTGCGTGTCAGGCCAGTCGCTCCGGTTTGCGAGATGGTTGAGTATTCGCCGCCTGCGCCCACTTGCAGCGAGAGATTGCTGGCGAGCGAGCGGCTGTGCGTCAGAATTGTCTCATAGCGATCTTCGGTGACACCGCCTGTGCCATTGGGAAAGGCGATCTCGGCGAAATCGCCGCTGTTATCCAGTTCGAACAATTGCGCGCTGCGGTCGAGCCGGTTGAACGCGGCTTCGGCGTCCAATTGCCAGTCTCCGCCCAGCATCGCCCAGCTATATTCGCCGCGCCCAATCCGTTCTCCGGTCTCGGTGAGAGAAGCGAAGCGATTGCCCTCATCCGGACTGTTATCTTCGAACGAAGTGATCGAATCCGCCCGTCCACGGCTACGGTCATACCGCTCCAGCCCGATCAGCTTGAGCCGTCCCGGCCCCAGACCGAATTCGACATCGCCGCCAAATTCATAAGCCCAACCGCGCGTGCGGTTTTCGAACATGCGAAAGCGATCAACGCCATTGGTTAGATCGCGCTGCTGGTTGTCACGGAAAGTGTCGTAAACCCGGCGATAATTGGCGTTGGCATTGACCACGGTACCGCCCGGACTGGTCCACTGCACGCTGCCCGAAACGCGCGGAGTATCGCCGACGAATTGCATCCGTATATCGCGCGTTTCCACGATATTGCCCTGCGGATCGAAGATGAACGCCTCGCCCCCGCCAGCCGCGCCGCGACCAACGCCGTTGGACAGGGCAACGGTCCAATCGAGCGTTTCGCCCGATCCGCTGAGCGAGACCTCACCGCCGATAAAGCTGGGCTCTGCATATTTGGGGCGGAAGCTGGCGCGATAGTTGAACCGTCCGCTCAGATCGCTTGGCAAGGTGATAACATTGGCAACCTGGCCAGACAGTCCGGCGATCCCCAGCGTCGCGCCCTCGACAATCTCGATCCGTGCCACACGGTCGGTGGCGATCCGCTGAAGCTGCGTGAACACGCCATCGGACTTGTTGGTGATGCGCTCACCATCGATCAGCACATTGGCGCTGGCTTGACCAAGCCCGCGCTGCCCGTCCTCCCCGCGCAGGGTGAAGCCGGGAATTTCACTGATCATGTCGAGCGCATTGCGCGGGGCGAAACGGGTGAAATCGGCGGGCGTGAAGACACGTCCCCCGCCTTCGGTTTGCGGTGCATCGGCGGTTGTCGAAGCGAGTGTGTCAGCCGGATCGGGAAGCTCAACCTCTGGATCGAAATCTTCCTGCGCATGTGCTTGCGCGGACATGCTGGCGATCAGCGCGGCGGCGGCGGCCGTGGTCAGTAAATTCTGCAAGTCTTATCCCATCCCTGAAATTACATCTGTAATCGAGATTGTCTCACAGGAAACTTCCTGCAAAGGCTCGCAATGTTCGACGGACGGTGAATTGCCGCCGATCAGGGGACGAACGGCTGACAGGTGCTGACGAACCGCATTCTGAATAACATGCGGGATTCTGGTAGGTGGAATTAACCTCCCTCTTGAACTTAATGGCAGGCGAGGCGACATAGGCGTTTCATGAGCGACACGAGAGGAATTCCCCGCATGTTCGACCTGTTCGGCGACACCAGAGACCAGTTCACTACCGACCCCGTAACCGGCGCGCTTGTGCCCGTCGTTGTCGAATCGACCAGCCGCGGTGAACGCAGCTTCGATATTTTCAGCCGCCTGCTGCGTGAACGCATCGTCTTCATCACCGGCCAGGTGGAAGACAATATGGCCAGCCTGATCGTCGCTCAGCTGCTGTTTCTTGAAAGCGAAAACAGCAATGATATCAGCATTTATATCAATTCGCCGGGCGGTGTGGTGACGGCTGGCATGGCGATCCATGACACCATGCAATATATCAAGCCCAAGGTGCGCACCGTATGCATCGGGCAAGCGGCAAGCATGGGCAGCTTCCTGCTGGCGGCGGGTGAACCGGGGATGCGCGTCGCGCTTCCCAATGCCCGGATCATGATCCACCAGCCCAGCGGCGGCGCACGCGGCATGGCATCCGATATCGAAATCCAGGCGAAGGAAATCCTGCGCATCAAGGCGCGGATGAACGATCTTTACGTCGAATATACTGGTCAGAGCCTTGAGGATATCGAGAAGGCGATGGACCGCGACACCTTCCTCGAAGCTGACGAAGCGAAGAAATTCGGCCTCGTCGATGCGGTCTTTGCGCACCGTCCGAAGGGCGAAGAAGGCAAGGAACCGACCGGAAGCGGCGGCGCTCCGACGAAGGATTCCGAATAATCCCTTTTTCGGGGTCGAATTCGAAATTGTAGTATTTTGGCAACCCTGCCCCTTCAGTATAGAGCAAGGCAGGTATGCTAGGTACGGACACGATTGAAATTGTGTCGCGCTGCCCTAGGATGGGTGGCCGATTCTCGCGCCTTGCGCATCGCGGCACCAAGTCGCATTGGATTTAAGGATTATGACGAAGTTGAGCGGATCCGATAGCAAAAGCACCCTGTACTGCAGCTTCTGCGGGAAGTCGCAGCACGAAGTGCGCAAGCTGATTGCCGGCCCCACCGTGTTCATCTGCGATGAATGCGTGGAGCTGTGCAACGACATTATCCGCGAAGAGGCCAAGAGCGGCCCTGGCGGGCGCAAGGACGGCGGCGTCCCGACGCCGCAGGATATCTGCGATACGCTGAACGATTACGTCATCGGTCAGGACCGCGCCAAACGGGTGCTCTCGGTCGCGGTGCACAACCACTACAAACGCCTGCAGCACAGCGGCAAGGGCAACAATGAAGTTGAACTGGCCAAGTCCAACATCCTGCTCGTCGGGCCGACCGGTTCGGGCAAGACCTTGCTCGCCCAGTCGCTGGCGCGCACTTTCGATGTGCCTTTCACCATGGCCGACGCCACCACGCTAACCGAAGCCGGTTACGTGGGTGAAGACGTTGAAAACATCATTCTCAAGCTGCTCCAGTCTTCCGACTACAATGTCGAAAAAGCGCAGCACGGTATCGTCTATATCGACGAAATCGACAAGATTACCCGCAAGGCCGAAAATCCCTCGATCACGCGCGATGTTTCGGGCGAAGGCGTGCAGCAGGCGCTGCTCAAGCTGATGGAAGGCACCACAGCCTCTGTCCCGCCGCAGGGCGGTCGCAAGCATCCGCAGCAGGAATTCCTGCAGGTTGACACCACCAACATCCTGTTTGTGGTCGGCGGTGCGTTTGCCGGTCTCGACAAGATCATCGGTGATCGCCTGCAAAAGCGTTCGATCGGTTTCGGTGCCAATGTGGCAGAACCGAGCAAGGCCAAGATCGGCGAAATGCTGGAGAAGTGTGAGCCGGAAGATCTGCTCAAATTCGGGCTGATCCCTGAATTTGTCGGCCGTCTTCCCGTCATCGCCACGCTGCACGACCTCGATGAGGATGCGCTGGTGACGATCCTGAAGGAACCGAAGAACGCGCTGGTCAAGCAATATGCCAAGCTGTTCGAGCTGGAAGAGGTCGAGCTGACCTTCACCGAGGATGCGCTCAAAGCCATCGCCAAGCGGGCCATCGCCCGCAAGACCGGCGCACGTGGCCTGCGCTCAATCGTGGAAGCGATCCTGCTCGATACCATGTTCGACCTTCCCAGCATGGAAGGCGTGTCCGAAGTGGTTGTGGATGGCGATGTAGTCGATGGCCGGAAGGAACCAATCCGCGTAATGGACGGCAAGAAGGGCAAGCAGAAGGAAGAGGCGGCGTAATCGCGCCAGACCTCGCCTGCCAATCGGCCCATATTTGTCGGAAATTCAATCAGGCCCAGCAGGGCCACTGACGCCGGGTGCTGAACTTCCAGCGCGCGGCGTTTCGCTTCACTCTCTTCAATTCTTAGGAGATGCCCATGCCCACCAATGCCCAGCTCGCTGCCAAAATGTTGCGCGATGCCAGCCTGTTTTTCCGCCAGGTCGGCGAGCAGAATCCGCCGGTTGCCGACCAGATGAACCAGAACGCGCAGGTCTATGATCAGGTCGCGCAGATGGTTGAAGCCGATCCGACTGGTGAAGTCCCGATGCAGCCTCCCGGAACGGGTGAAGCGGACGAAGCGGGCGGCGCTCCGCAGGAGTAAGCTACCTATTCAGTCATGCGTGCTCTCAGCGCGTTCAAGCGTTCGCGCGCGGCAGACAGTCCGGGCATGACCGGACCGGTATTTACCCACGTGACTCTGCCGGGACTGTCGCCGACACCGGGCACATATACGGCGATATCACCGCCGGTGGTTGTGGCTGCACGGCTGTAAAGAGCGCGCGCATTGTCGAGGTTGCGTGCAACCCCGCGCCCCTCTTCAAACCGCAAGCCCAGTTCCAGCTGCGCCTGCTTGTCGCCCAATTGCGCCCGCCGGGCGAGTGTTACGAGAGGCATGTGCGACAGGTCGCCAAAACTCTGGCTGGCAGGCTCCGCTATTCGATCGACAAAGGCCGTTCGCAACGCTTCGCAGCTCGCCGTGTTGGCTTCGGATTCTCCACCGCAATCCTTGCGCACGGAGGCATCGAGGATTGCGGTGATCTCGGGATCTTGCAGGAGCTCCAGCGTCGAAGGCCGCGGCGGAACCGGCTGCGTCAGATCTATACCGAAATAATGCGTCGGCGCACTGCATGCACCCAGCATCGCCACCGCACCTGCGACCGCAGGAATTCGCCGCATCCACATTCTCCGCCAACTGTTACGCAACTGATAAAGTGACATAAACACATGCGCTTGTCACCGCCGTGACACTAAAGCGCATGGGCTTTCACCATCATCCCCATGTGGTCTGTCACCGTGTTGCCCGTTGCGCTTTGCGACAGGTAGGCGATCTGATCGAGCGCCACGCGCTCAGTATTGTAGACGCACACATCATACATCTTGTCACCGCCGCTATTGGTGCCTTTCGCAGTGTAGGCATGATTGTCGACTGGAGAAACGCTGGAACCGCTCATGGCGTTTGCAAAAGTGCCGTTCTTCAAGCCATTGAGGCAATTGCGGGTAAAGTCCGATTGCTGCTGGTTGGTGTCGCCTATCACAATGTCGATGCCCGAAGCCTTGTGCTGCGTCACTGCGGCATGGATGCCCGAATAGAAGGTCGAAGCGTCTTCGCTGCTTTTACAGATGGCATTCGGCACATGCACGAACGCCACCGTCATTCCCGAAATTTCCAGAACATAATAGCTCGGCCCGCTGACAAGCGGTTTGGTCGTGCCAGCCTGTTCCTTGCGCACGAAAGCGGTAAAGCACTGGCAATTCTTGTCAGCTGCCGAGCTGTGCGCATCGAGGTTCGGGAAGGCGCGCATCGGATCGAAATCGGTACCCTGCACGTCAAGTTCGCCGCACACAAAGGCGCTGAGACCAACCCCGAGATTGGAATATCCGTTGCGAAACATCTGCCCGATATGAGCCTGCAGAAATGCGATTGTCGGCGTAATGCCCTGATCCAGCGGTTCGACCTTGGCCTTCTTCGCAGGGCCTTCATAAATTTCCGAAGGCATCGCTGGATTGACCGGTGCGATCAGCGCCTCAACGCTCTCGTCAGTGGCAAGCTTATTGGCCTTTTGTGTGAACATGCGCTGGAAGATCGCGCGCGCATCATGCGTCTTGCTGGAGGATGATTCAAAAGATTGATACGCAAAGGTCGCCATGTCGCAGTTCCCCAATGAGACTGTTTGAGCCCGTTTTCTGCGACCGCGAATCTGTTCTTTGCGCGGGAATGTCTGCCCAATTTCACCGCGCGTCAATCGTCTCCCATTCGGCAGCGCAAGGGGGAAATCTTAGTCGGGCTGTTCGGGCGGTGATGGAAGGGGCGTGATATCCACGCCTTCGGGCAACTCTGGCGGGCTCAACAAATCGGCCCACGCCTCGCGCTCATCCTCGCACCCCAAACGCAATGCATTGCCACCAGCCAGGCATCCATCCTGCTGTGCGCGCTGCAATTGCTCGCCAAGAGATTCNTTCTGACCCGGTGCTTCCAGTAGATTGTCATCATGGTCGACCCGGTGATCGGTCGACGCGCATGCACCAAGCGCAAGAGAGGCAGCGACAACCGCAACAACCGACACAGAATTCATGAACAGNCCCCTTTGCATTCCTGCTAACATTCTGAAGTTGAATGGTAGTTTGACCAATTGGTGCGCAGGCCCGCTAACCCTCAGCAGCCCTGCCTCGAGCCGCCAATGCTCGCATGCGATCCACGCTCTGCCCTGGCAAAGTGGTGCGCGGGTCGTAATACTCGCCAAATGCCGGGATACCTTCCGGCAGAGTGACCCACGGCATCTTGAAGTCGGTAAAAATGACGACGTCTGGCGTGACGCTGCCCGGATCGTCCAGCGTTCCCGCGCGAAGGCCCGTCATCAATTCTGCAAAACGCGGATAATGACTCCACACGGCCGCGCCGCATTGCTTACAGCGATGAATTGTGTGCCGCTGTCCGCTGCCGGTTCCCAATTCGTGAACCGTCAATTCGCCTGACAAGAGATCGACATTATCGCTCTCGATGAAGACATTCACGACGCTGGTAGACCCGGTCTGCTGCTGGCACAATTTGCAATGGCAGTTATGAACCATGATCGGTTCGCCCTGCATCCGGTATCGGACATGGCCGCAGCCGCAGCCGCCTTCGCGAATTGTATCTTGTGTCATAGTGCTTCCATCTCTTGTACCACTCAGCAGCCACTCCCATTGCGTTGCTGCTCCAGTTGCAGCGTTGAATGGTGGATGTGAAATCCTTGCTCAAGCTCGAACGCTGCATTGCGCAGGAATTCATCGCCCGGATGGCCGGCAGGCATTACCAGATGGGCGGTGAGCGCAGTTTCGGTCGTGCTCATCGGCCAGATGTGCAGATCGTACACTGTTTCGACCCCGGGAAGACCGGCGAGATAGTCGCTCACTTGGCCTTCATCGACGCCATCGGGGACACCGAGCAGGCCCATTTTCACGCTGTCACGCAGCAGACCCCATGTGCTCCAAGCGACAACGGCAACGATGATGAGGCTGACGATGGGGTCGATCAGGATGAAGCCGGTAAACAGGATCGCCGCGCCCGCAATCACCACGCCCACGCTCACCAGCGCATCGGCAGCCATGTGCAGGAATGCGCCGCGAATATTGAGGTCGTGCTCGCGTCCGCGCATGAACATCAGCGCGGTGACGGTGTTGATGACAATGCCGATCCCGGCGACCCAGATCATCGTCCAGCCCGCTGGTTCAACCGGGTCCACGAAGCGGTGAAGCGTCTCGTATAGAATGGCGCCGATGGCGATCAGCAGCAGCATCGCATTGGCAAACGCCGCAAGAATGGTGGAGCTTTTCAGACCATAGGTGAAGCGCGCGCTTGGCGGCTTCTTGGCTGCAATACTCGCGCCCCAGGCAATCAGCAGGCCGAGAACGTCCGAAAGATTGTGCCCCGCATCAGCGACCAGCGCCATCGATCCAGAGAGGAAACCGTAAATCGCCTCGACAATGACAAAGGCGGTGTTGAGGATGACACCGATGGCAAAAGCGCGCCCGAAATCAGCAGGTGCATGGCAATGGCCATGACCGTGAGAGTGCCCGTCATCGTGCGAGTGCGCTTGTCCCAAACCTACCCCTGTTATCCCGACCTGATGGTCTTGATCTAGCAGCGCATGACGCCGGCGCAAGAAAAATGCTTTTTCATCAATGTGTTATAAAATATCATGGATGTTATAGTATAACACTCTTCGGCCAGCGCAAGAGGCTGCTTCCACATGTGCAAAGCGCCCCGCTCCAGCTCAGTCGTAGACGCAGGCATCCAGCGCATCGCGGCGAACAACGCCAATACGCGCTTCAATCGTGTTGCCATAACGTGCGGTAAAGCCTGACGGATTTACCGCCTCGCGCGTCTTCGGGCTGGGCAGCACGGCGGCGATGCGGCTCGCTTCATCAGCAGAAAGCCGCGCGGCGGAATGACCGAAATAACGCTCCGACCCGGCCGCCACGCCATAGGTGCCCTGCCCCGTTTCAGCGACATTGAGGTAAACCTCCATAATGCGGCGTTTGGTCCACAAATTCTCGATCAGGAAAGTGAAGTACGCCTCAAATCCTTTTCGGACCCAGCCGCCGCCTTGCCACAGGAACACGTTCTTCGCAGTCTGCTGGCTGATGGTGGAGGCACCGCGTTGGCGTTCACCCCGCGCGCGCTCCTCCAGCGCATCTTCAATGGCCTCGACATCGAACCCGTCATGCTCGCAGAACTTGCTGTCCTCCGCCGCAATTACCGCGCTCACCATATTGCGGTCGATCCGGCTGAGCGGCTCCCAATCGCGCGTAACCGAGTGCTCATCCATCAGCATGGTCGCGGTGTAAGTGACCGGCACGAAGCGCAGCACCAGCACCAGCACCACGCTGAACAGCACAAAGACGCTTATCGATTTGGCGAGGATGATGAGGATGCGCAGGATCATGGGCTTCCAGTAACTGCTAACACAGACCAATCATACAGCACTCAAAGGAGGGAAGATTGCTTCAGATTATTGGTTGGCTGCTTTGCCTGAATATCGTCGTCAAAGCCATGGAAATGCAGGGTGACCCAAAATTCCGGGACGAAGGGGCGAGTTGGCTGATAACGCAAAGGCGACGATTGTTGTCGCATGGGCAGGCGGAATTACCTTTGCTGCTTGGCTTTTCTACACCGGGGAACAATTGACGCAGCTTATATAAAAAGCGCCGGAGATCTCTCCCCGGCGCTTCGATGTTCGAATTTTCGACGCCCTTTTGATAGGGCTACCGAGCTAACGTTTACGCAGCAGCAGGCATCAACCTGTCGCCAGCGATCCGCTGCATCGCTTTTTGCAGCTTTTCAAACGCGCGCACTTCAATCTGGCGGATGCGTTCGCGGCTGACTTCGTAAACCTGTGACAGCTCTTCCAGCGTTTGCGGGCTTTCGGTCAGGCGGCGTTCGGTCAGGATGTGCTTTTCGCGGTCGTTCAATGAATCCATCGCTTCGACCAGCATTTCCCGGCGAACATCGGCTTCCTCGGCATCGGCGACGGTTTCGTCCTGCAACGGACGATCATCCGTCAGCCAGTCCATCCATTCGCCCGAGCCATCTTCACCATTGCGCATCGGCACGTTGAGCGAGCCATCGCCGCCCATCATCATCCGGCGGTTCATGTTGATGACTTCCTGCTCCGGCACACCGAGATCGGTAGCGATCTTGGTCACGTCGTCAGGATGCAGGTCCGAATCTTCGTAAGCTTCGAGCTGCTTTTTCATGCGGCGCAAGTTGAAGAACAGCTTCTTCTGTGCCGCCGTGGTGCCCATTTTCACGAGGCTCCACGAACGCAGGATAAATTCCTGGATGCTCGCCTTGATCCACCACATGGCATAGGTCGCGAGACGAAAACCGCGATCGGGCTCAAACTTCTTCACGCCCTGCATCAGGCCGACATTGCCTTCGGAAATGAGGTCGGACACCGGCAGGCCATAACCGCGATAACCCATCGCGATCTTTGCCACGAGNCGCAGATGGCTTGTCACCAGCTGCGCAGCCGCGTCCTGATCTTCATGTTCCGCATAGGCCTTGGCGAGCATATATTCCTGCTCTGCCGTCAGAATCGGAAATTTCTTGATTTCGCCGAGATAGCGATTGAGGCTCTGCTCCCCGCTAAGTGCCGGCACACTTGGTCTTTTGTTACTCACTTGGTCCCAAACCTTTCTATCGTCGACCGCAATTTTCAGGCCCCTGCTGGGCACCCGACCTTGGCGGCCACATTCGGTGCGTTAGTTTTATACTTATACACGCACTGGCGGTGATATAGTGCGCATTTCATCGATTGGAATGACCCATTTGGTCGATTAGTTCCCGCATATCGGCAGGTATTTCGCTCGAAAACCGGCACTGGTTACCCGTGACGGGGTGAATGAAGCCGAGAATCGCTGCGTGAAGCGCCTGACGCTGGAATTCGAGCGATTTGAGAAGCGGTCGAAGCGGCGTTGGTGTGCGTCCATATACTGGGTCTCCCAATAGCGCATGGCCGATTGATGCAAGGTGAACCCGCACCTGGTGGGTTCTCCCGGTTTCCAAACGACATTCGACCAATGCAGCATGATCGAGCCGCTCCAGCGTCTTGTAATGCGTGACCGCAGTTTTCCCGCGCGAGGAATCCTTGGGCAGCACCGCCATTTTCTTTCTGTTCGCGTCGGAACGCCCGATCCTCTCATCCACGGTCCCCTGCGCCGGGCGCGGATGGCCCCCGCACACGGCCAGATAAGCGCGTTCAAGAGAATGATCGGCAAATTGCTTGGCCAAGCCTTCATGCGCAGCGTCGGACTTGGCGACCACCAGCAGGCCGGATGTGTCCTTGTCGATCCGGTGGACAATGCCTGGCCGCGCCACGCCGCCAATACCAGAGAGCGATCCCTTGCAGTGATGCAGCAGCGCGTTGACCAGCGTGCCGTCGGCATTGCCCGCTGCCGGATGCACAACCATGCCCGCGGCCTTGTCGACCACGATCAGATGCTCGTCTTCATACACCACGGTGATGGGGATATCCTGTGGAAGAGCCTGTGGATTGTCTGGGGGCGGAATGTGGATAGAAAAGCTCAATCCAGCTTTAACTTTGGTGGAAGGGCTGGTGGCGGTTTGGCCGTCCACTTCAACATTACCCTCGGCAATCAGCGCCTTGACCCGTTCACGCGACAAATCGGTGGCATCGGCCAGCGCCTTGTCGAGGCGGGTGGCAGAGGTGGTGGTGCCGGACAGGGTTTCGGAATCGCTCATCCACCTTTCCTTACCGCTCATCCTGAGCTTGTCGAAGGATCGTTCTTACTTTTCGCGTGATGGTCGTATTACGGCAATTATCGGGTGCAATGATGCCGTGACGTTCTGACGAGACGACGAAACCAGCTTCGCAGCGCTTCCCTAGGCGGTCACGTCCGGCTAAAGCAGCAAGGCAAATCGGGCGAGTGAGCTGTTTTCCGCCGCGTTCCGCGCAAAATGTCACCCTGACATTTTCGGGAACAAAGCATTGAAAACGTAATGCTCTCTGACCCAAATGACTGGGCGACAATGTGTCACCTTTGTCACCCATGATGTTAATTTTGAATGGCGAAAAACTGAATGACTTCGCAAACCGATCTTGCCGCTCTGCTGTGTTCCCGGCTGTGCCATGACCTATTGAGCCCGGTGGGCGCGTTGAACAACGGTCTGGAATTGCTCGCCGATGAAAAAGACCCGGCGATGCGCCAGCGCTGCGTTGACCTGCTGGAACAGAGCGCGCGCACCTCGGCCAGCAAGCTCAAATTCTTCCGTCTTGCTTACGGCGCTGCGGGCGGTTTTGGGGACCGGGTTCCGGCAGAAGAGCCGCATGAATTGCTGACCGCACTCACGGCAGAAGATGAACGGCTCAACCTTGAATGGTCGGTTGCAGAATCCACTCTCGCCAAGCCTGCGGTCAAGATCCTGCTCAACCTCGCTGCCATGGGGCTGGACGCTCTGGTGCGCGGCGGAACGCTGGAAGTCGGCGCAGAAAGCCGTGATGGCGCGACCGAGATCGCCATCCGCGCCAGCGGGCCCAAGGTCGCTTTCGACGCGACGATCGGCAAAGCACTGGCAGGCGAGCTGGCCGACAGCGAATTGTCGGGCCGTACTGCGCCCGCGCATATGATCCATCAGCTGGCAGGCGAGCAAGGCGGACAGGTGCAATTCGCGCATACGCCAGAGGCACTGGTGCTCGGCGCGATGCTGCCCGATGGCGATGGGATGATCGGCTGATGCGGGCGCTTTGGCAGGCCCGTGATGGACGAGGCACTGCATGAGTGACGAGCTGGTCCACCGCGAGCAGCTCTCGCCCAATTTCAATGATCGCGCGCTGCCGATCTCCATGGTCGTGTTGCATTATACCGAGATGAAACCGGTCGACACGGCGATTGCTCGCATGTGCGACCCTGAAGCGCAGGTCTCGGCCCATTACTGCATTACGGAGGAAGGCGAAGTCATCCGCCTGGTTCCGGATAACAAGCGCGCGTGGCACGCCGGGGCAAGCTATTGGCGCGGCCACAAGGACGTGAATTCGGCCAGCATCGGGATCGAAATGGATCATCCCGGCCATGAGCTGGGTTATCGTGAATTCAACGATGCGCAAGTGGATGCGCTGGTGCCGTTGCTGCATCGTATCGTGAAAGACCACGATATCCCCCGCGCCAATGTGGTCGGCCATTCGGATGTTGCACCCGCCCGCAAGATCGATCCGGGTGAGCTATTTCCTTGGGATCGCCTCGCCGAATATGGCCTGTGCCTGCCACGTCCGGAAAAGCTGGAGCATGGCGATCCGTTCGACAATGATGCAAGCTTCTATTTGGCGCTCGAACGCTTTGGCTATGACATCACCGATGGTCACAAGGTGGTCGAAGCGTTCCAGCGACGCTGGCGCCCAGGGCGTATCGATGGCCAGATCGACGGCGAAGTGCGCGCTATTCTGTTCCAGCTGCTGCTTGATCGTGACCGGGGGCTGGCGCGGTAACAGGAATTTTCATTCCAGATTGATCCATCTCAATGCCAACCCGAAGCTTCGAGCGCGATGGTAACGAGGTCATCAATTCAGAAGAGAAAACATTCAATGAGCGCTACGCAATTTAAGGACTGGCCAGGCATGGCTGTCAGCCTCCTCCCGGCCATCAAGAATCTGCACAAAGGTCAGCCAGATGTCATGAAGGCCTTCCGCGAAATGGGCGCAGCTGCGCACGGAAGCGGGGCGTTGGACAGCAAGACAAAGGAGCTGCTGGCAGTGGCGATATCGGTCGCGGTCCGGTGCGACCCTTGCATCACCTACCACGTCGAAGGCGCGCGCAAGCACGGCGCGACGCGAGAGGAAATCGCTGAGACACTAGGCTTGGCCGTCTATATGGGCGCAGGGCCGAGTGCGATGTATGCCGCGCAAGCGCTCGAAGCGTATGACCAGCACAGCGAAGCGGCTGAGGGATGAGCGGTTTTTGAAGAACCAGTGACTGCATAAACAGTCCGTCAGTTCTGGCAGTGTCGATGGGCGGCGATGGGTGGCGATGGGTGGCGATGGCCCCGCCCCCAAAGCAATCCCGCCGAATTGAGCCGGTTAATCTTACCAAAACGCAGTCGAATTTGGACTCCAATACACGCGTCAAGCGGCCGATATTTTCCAAGATGCGGGGCAATTTAGAGCCGGAGCCAGACAGGATTTTACACAACCCGATTCGCGTCTTCGTCACCTCCGCGCTAGCCTGAGAGAGTCTCAATCAAAGGAGAGGGACCATCATGATACGCAAATTTGCAGCCGAGTTCTTCGGCACTTTCTGGCTCGTTTTTGGCGGTTGCGGCGCAGCCGTTCTCGCGGCGGGCTATCCGGACCTCGGCATCGGCTTCGTCGGCGTTTCGCTGGCATTTGGCCTCACTGTGCTGACCATGGCCTATGCCGTGGGCGGTATTTCGGGTGGACATTTCAACCCTGCCGTTTCGCTTGGCCTCGCACTTGGCGGACGCTTTTCGTGGAGCGAGTTACCACTCTATTGGATCGCGCAGGTCATCGGCGCGTTTTGCGCTGCGGGAATGCTGTTCCTGATCGCTTCGGGTCAGGATGGATGGACCGCCGGAGGGTTCGCTTCCAACGGATTTGGTGAACTTTCGCCGGGCGGTTATTCGATGACGGCAGCCCTGCTGATTGAAATTGTGCTGACGGCGGGCTTCCTGATCGTCATTCTCGGTTCGACATCGAACAAGGTGCCGGGCGGATTTGCTCCGATCAGCATTGGTCTCGCGTTGACGCTGATCCACCTCATTTCCATTCCCGTGACCAACACTTCGGTCAATCCGGCGCGCTCTACCGGCGTGGCGTTCTATGCCGAAACAGCGGCGGTCCCGCAGCTTTGGCTGTTCTGGGCCGCTCCGCTAATCGGTGCCGCAATAGGTGCGGTGATCTGGCGCTATCTGCTGTCACCTGATGAAGCGCTGGAAGGCATCGGCGGCGACGCAGACTAGCATTCGCGCGACAATTGAACCGGGCGCCGCTTTGCAAAAAGCGGTGCCCGTTCTATATCCAATAGCGCCGGGGGGCTGGGCAGCCGCGATTTCGCAAGAATTCGAGGAAAGTCCGGGCTCCATGAAACAAGGGTGGCGGGTAACGCCCGCCGGGTGAAGGCTTTCGGGCCAAAGCTCAGGGAAAGTGCCACAGAGAGTATACCGCCGATGGAGGGAAACCTCACAGGCAAGGGTGAAAGGGTGCGGCAAGAGCGCACCGGGGGGCTGGCAACAGTCTCCGTCATGGCAAACCCCACCCGGAGCAAGACCGCATAGGGGTCTCGCGCCTATTCATAGGCAGGAGTGTTTCGCTCCGAGAGACCCGGGTTGGTCGCTGGAGCGCGGGAGCAATCCCCCGCCTAGATGAATGGCTGCCCCCGCAGCGCTGATGTGTTTGCATATCGGTTGCGGGACAGAACCCGGCTTACAGGCCCCCCGGCATTTCGGGCCTTTGGCTGATTTTGCAGCGCGCTCAGGCCTTCAGCTTGGCGCCTTCAACGGTGACCTTGCCCTTTTTGCCCTCGGCAGCCACCAGATAGCGCCGCTTCTTGCCTTCGAGAACAAGCGCGGTCAGCCGTCCGCTCGAATAGGCGCCGGTATCGATCCCGATCCGATTTCCGGCATCGACCACTTCATCGGTGATCGTGTGGCCATGAACCACCACCAGCCCATGGGACTTTTCATGACTGAGGAAGGGTTCGCGGATCCAACGCAGGGAGCGCTGCTTTTGCTCTTCTAGCGGAACACCCGGTTCGATCCCGGCGTGGACGAACAGGTAGTCGCCCAGCTGCACCATGTCCTCGAACTCACCGATGAATTTGCGGTGCTTCTTCGGCACCACGTCTTCCAGCATCTCCTGAATCTCGGACAGGCTGGCCTTGGTGAAGACCTTGCGCTCCATCCCATAGCTTATCAGCGTTTCACGCCCGCCATGCCGCAGGAAATGGCGCAAAATATCCTTATCTTCAAAACTGTTGAGGAACATTTCCTCGTGATTGCCGCACAGGATGTGGACTTCGCGCATTTTCTTCCACTTGCGCGCCAGTTCGATCACATTGGCGCTGTCTGGACCGCGATCGACCAGATCGCCCAGCAGCACCACTTCGCACTTTAGTCCTTCGGCCTCGGCTGCGTGGACGTCTGCCTCAATCGCTTCGATCAACGAGATGAACAGGTCGCTGCGGCCATGCACATCGCCCACAGCATACACCCGCCGCCCCTCGGGGATGCGCGGCAGTTCTTTCTTCGTCTTGGCTTTCGACGGAGTGAACATGGAAGTGAAATACTGCATCATGGCGCAAATTCTAACCGTCCACATAGATATTACGCACAGCTGCGCAATCAGAGTGCCCTGCAAAGCGCCTGTGTGCCGGTTTTTCATGACCAGCCCCTGAATGTGATGCAAATTAGACACAGGGTTACGCGCCACGAGCATTTGCCGCAATTAATCTTGTGCAGTGCAGCATCCATGTGCATGATCATTGCGCATTCGCGAGAAATCGGCACGCCACGATGCCAAATTCGCGAGACGCAGGTGGGACGAAGCATAGTTCACCATAGCAATCGAGGAATTGTCCATGCTTACGTCCGTCCGCAGCCTTTTGGCTGTATCAGTTCTGTCCACCTCCGCCCTTCTGGCGGCTCCTGCCATGGCGCAGGATGATGATGATTCCGGAATCGGTGTCGAAGTTTCCGCAAATGTCGCCATCGTCAGCGACTACAAGTTTCGCGGCGTTAGCCTGTCCGATGGCGAGATCGCCATTCAGGGCGGCATCGACGTTGGCCTTCCCAGCGGTTTTTATGTCGGCACATGGGCATCTTCCCTTGACGAAACCACGGTCGGCTTCGGCTCGACCGAGCTGGATATCTACGGCGGCTGGGCCGGAGAGTTCGGCAATGTCTCCACTGATATTGGCGTAATCGCCTACATCTATCCGGACGCAGGCCCGGGTGATTTCGATTATCTGGAAGCCTATGGCTCGGTTGGCGTCGGAATTGGCCCGGCAGAAGCGACGCTCGGCATCGCCTATGCACCGGAGCAGGATTCGCTCGGCGGGACTGACAATTTCTACATCTATAGCGATCTTGGCGTCGGCATTCCGGGAACGCCTGTCACCGTAACGGGACACCTGGGATACACTGATGGCTTTCTGACCTTCACACCCGATAGCACCGCTTGGGATTATTCCATCGGAGCTGAAGCAGCCGTGCCCGGCACGCCGCTGTCTGTCGGCGTCGCCTTCGTCGGCGTTGAAGGTGACGGCCTGATTGATCCGGGTGGCACTTTCACCGATGATTCGGTGGTTTTTAGCCTGTCTGCGAGCTTCTGAGCACGCACAGCCTTCGCGTCACGCGAGGAACGGGAGGGTCCGCACCAAGGGGGAATTGGTGCGGGCCCTTTCTTATGCAAGCACGGGGCTGCTAGGGCATGACGCAGGATGCCAAGGAACCCCAAATGACCCATTATCTCCACACTATGATCCGTGTCACCGATCCGCAGGCGACGGTCGATTTCTTCAAGCTGATCGGTCTGGAGGAAGTACGCCGCCATGACAGCGAAAAGGGACGGTTCACGCTCATTTTCCTTGCCGCACCGGGGCAGGAAGGCGTCGCCGAGGTCGAACTGACCTACAATTGGCCGCCCGAAGACGGCAGCGCGCCGGAAAGCTATGATGGCGGGCGCAATTTCGGTCATCTCGCCTACCAGGTCGAGAATATCTACGAGACGTGCCAGGCGCTGATTGATGCTGGCGTCACCATCAATCGCCCGCCGCGCGATGGGCACATGGCTTTCGTTCGATCACCCGATGGTATCAGCGTAGAATTGCTGCAGGACGGCAATCTCGACCCGCAGGAACCGTGGGCCAGCATGGAAAATACCGGCAGCTGGTAAGGCGGCCATCGTACCTTCGCCCTTGCCTTTCGTGCCGCCGAGCGCCACCTGCGCGGCATGAAAGCCCCCAAAGCCCTTCCTCAGGTCGTCATTATCGGTCGGCCCAATGTCGGCAAGTCCACACTGTTCAACCGTCTGGTTGGCAAACGTCTGGCGCTGGTTGACGACCAGCCGGGCGTTACGCGCGACCGCCGTAAGGGCGTAGCCGGGCTTGCAGGGCTGGAATTTGAAGCGGTTGATACTGCCGGCTGGGAGAATGAGGACGACGCCAGCCTTCCCGGCCGAATGCGCGCGCAGACGCAGGTTTCGCTCAAGGATGCTGATGCCGCATTATTCGTTATCGACAGCCGCGCCGGCCTCACTCCGCTCGACGAAGAAATCGGCCAATGGCTGCGCGAGCAGGAAGTGCCGGTCGTTCTTATCGCCAACAAAGCCGAGGGTCGCGGGGGCGAGAGCGGTATTCTCGAAGCCTACTCGCTCGGCCTTGGTGAACCGATCCCGGTCAGCGCCGAACATGGCGAAGGCGTAGCAGACCTTTACTCTGCGCTGTTTCCGCTGATTGGAGACAAGGCCGAACGCCTCGAAATCGAAGCCGAAGCCGAAGCGGCCATTGCTGCCGACAAGGCCCGCGCTGCGGCAGAAGCAGGGGAGGAGCTGGAAGAACTGGACCCGACTGCGCCGCTTAGCATCGCGATCGTCGGACGCCCCAATGCGGGCAAGTCCACACTGATCAATCGGCTGGTGGACGAAGATCGCCTGCTGACCGGCCCCGAAGCAGGCATCACGCGCGACTCTATCGCAGTCGACTGGACTTGGACCGATCCGCAATCAGGCGAGGACCGAATCATCAAGCTGATCGACACTGCCGGAATGCGTAAGCGCGCCAAGGTGGTCGACAAGCTGGAGAAGCTATCCGTTGCCGATGGTCTGAATGCCGTCGATTATGCCGAGGTTGTCGTGCTGCTGCTTGATGCGACGCGCGGGCTTGAAGTGCAAGATCTGAAGATCGCCAGCCGAGTGATCGAAGAAGGCCGCGCGCTGATGATTGCGATCAACAAATGGGACATTGCGGAAGACCCCAGCAGCCTGTTTAACGGCGTCAAGGATGCCTTGCAGGAAGGTCTGGCGCAATTGCGCGGCGTGCCGCTGTTCGCCGTCTCCGCCATGACCGGCAAGGGGCTCGACACGATGCTGAGCGCCGCGTTTAAGCTGCGCGAAGACTGGAGCCGCCGCGTGCCGACTGCCGCGCTCAACCGCTGGTTTGACGATGCTTTGTCCGCCAATCCGCCGCCCGCGCCCGGCGGCCGGCGCATCAAGCTGCGCTACATCACGCAGGTCGGCACCCGCCCACCCCGATTCGTGATCTTTGGCAGCCGCTTGTTCGACCTGCCGACCAGCTATGAACGCTATTTGCTCAACGGCATTCGCAAGTCCTTGGGATTTGGCGCAGTGCCGGTGCGGCTATCGCTGAAAAGCCCGAAGAACCCGTATGACGCCAATCGCGGCGGCGGTGGCAAATTCAGTGGCGGACAAGGACGCGATTGAGCC
>JGI24025J20009_10000325_pt1 | contig 36839 bp, 30 predicted proteins | sample Cruoilmetagenom3_FD_20009 | JGI IMG/M metagenome (IMG submission 20009) | reverse complement strand
GACGACCCAGCATCTTTTGAAAAAATCGTTTAGCGGCAGCCTCATCCTCAGTTTTCGTGAAGAAGAACTCCAAGACCTCGCCAGAGCCGTCAATTGCCTCCCACATAACGCCATCTTTGCCACTAACCCGAACTTTCTGTCCGGTAACACGCCATCTGGCTTCAGACTTTTTGCTCATCCAGCTCGATTATCAGCGCAGATCCAAGGATGCCATTTTAATCTGACAACACCGCGCGGCGCTCCTTATTGCCGAGTTCGCGCACTGCAACATTTTTCCGCACACGTTGTCACCTAAATGGCAATAGACGTGCACATGACTGGCCCATAGATTGCGAGACCGAAGACAGGAATTGCGGGAACGCCCGATCCGTCGGATCGCACGGATATTCCGCCGCGGATGGACAAGCTTTTCCGACAACCGACCCAAGTGGCTTTGATCGTTACCTAGGCAACTGCAAGACTTTGAAATACGATAAGGTTCTTTTTTCTTTGAGCGCAGCCGTGGCTGCGGCTTCGATGCTAGCGCTGGCGCAGCGGCCCGCCCTGGCCGACGCGAGCACGTCACAGGTATTGTCCGCAGGCGGGTCGCAGGTCATGTTCCCCGGCGGCAAACAGTTCGACGAAATGCTCGAAGAGTATTGTTCACGGTGTCACAACGAGTTCGACAATCTGGCCAAGCTTTCGGTCGACGACCTTCATTCCGGCGATCTGGCGCAGGGGCTGAATGCGACCCAGTGGGAGAAGATCCTGCGCCGCGTCAGCGATCGGGAAATGCCGCCTGCGGACAAGCCGCAGCCGCCCGCCGCCTTGCGCCATGCGTTCGTCCAATGGCTTGAACATGGCCGTAATGCCTATGCCGCTGCCAACCCCGATCCTGGGCGGACCACCCTGCGCAGGCTAAACCGCGCGGAATATGCCAATGCGGTGCGTGACTTGCTGGACCTGCAAATTGACTTCGCGGACGAACTGCCTCGCGACAATTCAGGCTTCGGGTTTGACAATGTTGCCGATGTTCTTTCGGTCTCTCCCACTCTGATGGAACGCTACCTTTCCATGGCTGGCAAGGTCAGCCGCATGGCGACGGGGCTGGCATCTTCGCGCAACTTTGTGACCACTTATCAGGTTCCCAAGGACGGCTCGGTCAAGAATTCGGGGGTCCCCGCCTATAACGAGCGCGCTTCGCGGTTCCTGCCGCTTGGCTCGCGCGGTGGCGGCGCCTTCCGTTATTTTGCGCCTTACGATGGACAGTACGAAATTTCCGGCTGGCTCAATTCCAATTCCAATAACGAAGTCGACCGNATGGCCGAAGACAAGGTCACAGTGCGCGTGCCGTTGAAGGCAGGCGCCCGCCTCGTCGGAATGTCGTTCCGGCGGAAACTCGCGCCGGACGAGACGATCGAGACGGTGCGCAACACCACCGATTATGTCCCGCTTCCGCTCACCCCACCACGTTCGCTCGCGCTCGACGTGTGGGTCGATGGAACACACGCCGCGCAGACAACAGCTCCGACTTACCGCATGCACGAGCGCTATTCGCAGCAGAATTTTCCGCGCGATGTCCTGCAAATTGATGTCGAAGGACCGTTCGACGCGAAAGGCGTGGGCAGTACACCCAGCCGCAAGCGCATTTTCCTGTGCCAGCCAAAGAACGGCGCTGGGGAAACGCCCTGCGCCCGGCGCATCGTCTCCGCTCTTGCCCGGCGCGCATACCGCCGCCCAGTTTCGCGGGCCGACATCGAACCGTTGATGGCGATCTACACCCGCGAAAGCNACAATGCAGGGTTCNAACACGGGATCAAGGCCGCTGTCGAAGCGATCCTCGTCTCACCACACTTCCTGTTCCTGATAGAGCGCGATCCAGCCAAAGCGCAGCCCGGCGAGGCATACCAGCTCAACGACTTCGAAATCGCCTCGCGCCTCTCACTGTTCCTGTGGAGCAGCATCCCTGACGAAGAACTGCTCCAGCTCGCGGAGCGGGGTCAGCTTGGCGATCCCGAAGTACTCGAAGCACAAGTCGCGCGGATGCTTACCGACTCGAAAGCCACCGCGTTGACCCAGAATTTCGTTGGGCAATGGCTTTATCTCCGCAACCTCTCGGCGCAGCGCCCGAACATCGACGTTTTCCCGGATTTCGACACGCGACTACGGGCAGCGATGGCGGCGGAAACAGAAATGTTCTTCGACCATATCCTGCGTACCAACGGCAGCGTGCTCGATTTCATCAAGTCCGACTACACCTTCCTCAACGAACGGCTTGCCAAACACTACGGCATCCCCGGCATCAGCGGCACCGCGATGCGTAAGGAGACACTGAAACCGGAATGGAATCGCGGCGGGCTGCTGGGCCAGGCCAGCATTTTGACCGTCACGTCCTATGGCAACCACACATCCGTGGTTCGGCGCGGCAAGTGGGTGCTCGACAACCTGCTGGCAGCCCCGCCCCCGGCCCCGCCGCCCGACATTCCGGCACTGGTTGTCGAAAAGCTCGGCCGCAAGCTGAGCGCGCGCGAGCAGCTGGAAATGCACCGCGCAGATCCGGCGTGTGCGGCATGCCACGTGAAGATGGATCCGATCGGTTTTGCGCTAGAGAACTACAACGCCATCGGCGGATACCGGACCATGGATGGCACCATGAAGGTCGATGCCAGCGCCACCTTTCCCGACGGCACCACGTTTACCGGTCTGCCCGGGCTGCAGCGCATCCTGCTGGCCGAGAAACAGGCATTCGTCCGCGCCTTCACCGAACGATTGATGACCTACGCTCTGGCTCGCGGGCTTGGCCCGCACGACATGCCCACGGTTCGGCGCGTCGCAGATGCGGCGGCCAACAACGATTTCCGCGTGCAGACCATCATCCACGGGATTGTAACCAGTCCCGCGTTCACGCGGCGCAAGATGCCCATCAAGATGGACGCTGCGCAACCCGAAGCAAAAGGCGAGGCGCAATGATCATCAGGAGTAAGCCGCTTTCTCGCAGAACCATTCTGCAGGGTCTGGGCACCGCGGTGGCGCTGCCCTTCCTCGAAGCGATGGTTCCAGAGGCCAGAGCCGGGGACATCGCGGCCCGTCCAAAGAGGCTACAGGTGTTCTACACGCCCAACGGCATGATCATGGACCCCTACCGCCCCACGAAGGTTGGCAAGGGACTGGAGATCACACCAACGCTGAAACCCCTTGCTCACCACAAGCACTCCATCGCTGTGTTCTCCGGCTTGGGCCACCCGATGGCCGCTGCTGCCGGTGATCCGCCGGCCGGACACGGACGGTCCTGTCCCGCCTTCCTTACCGGGGCCAAAGCCAGGCAGACCGAGGGCCCGGACATCCAGGTCGGCATCTCCATGGACCAGGTGTTTGCCAGGCACCTTGGCGATGCCACGCCGCTCACCTCGCTCGAACTGGGAATCGAGCTGCCGAGCCTGCTGGGCAGCTGCGACATCAACTACTCTTGCGCCTACACCAACGGTATTTCATGGCTGACGCCGACAGTGCCGCTGCCGGTCACCGCCAACCCGCGTGCCGTGTTCGAAAGGTTGTTCGGCGATGGCGACATGCTCGACGAAAAGAGCAGACTGGCCCAATTGCGCCGGCAGGGGTCGATCCTCGATTTCGTGATGGAGGATGCGGCGCGGCTGTCCGGCGCGCTCGGTTCAAGCGATCGCCACAAGGTGGAAGAATACCTCTATGCGACGCGCAGCATCGAAAAACGCATCCAGCGTGCCGAATCCACGCCGCTCACTCTAGCGGCTCCGGACTTCAAGAAGCCTGCAGGCATTCCCGACGATTTCTCAGAACACGTCAAGCTGATGCTCGACCTGCAGATCCTTGCCATGCAGGCGGACATCACCCGCGTCGGCACGTTCATGGCTGGGCGCGAAATCAGCAACCGCACCTTCCCTGAAGTCGGCGTTCCGGATTCACACCATATGCTCAGCCACCACGGCGACGATGCTGAGAAAATGACCAAGCTGGCGCGAATCAACCGCTTCCACATGGAGCTCTTCGCCTATTACCTCGACCGCATGCGTGAGACGACCGACGGCGAAGGCTCGCTGCTCGACACCACGCTGGTCATTCGCGGTAGCGCCTTCGGCGATTCCAACGAGCACGATTACATGGATCTTCCGGTTATCGCCGCTGGCGGGTTGATTGAAGGTGACCGTCACGTGGCCGTCGAATATGGCACGACGATGTCCAACCTGATGCTGGCCGGGCTCAACCTGCTGGACGTGCCGGCAAGCAGCTTTGGCGATAGCACCAGTCCGCTCGCGAGCCTGGCGAGTGGCTAGGACAATCGCCCTTTCCGCGCTGCTGGCGCTGGCGCCGGTCACGGGTGCCGCCCGGGCCGCTCCTGCGGCTGGCGATGATCTGCTCGCACGCGCCGTCGAGGCAAACGATGTTGCGGCCGTCCGCGCCGCGCTGGCTGGCAAGGCCGATCCCAACGCACGACTGGCGCACGGTGAAACGCCGCTCGCGCGAGCAGTCTATGTCCAGATGCCCGAGATGGTCGCGTTGCTGCTCGCCAACGACGCCGATCCCGACAGCGCCGATACACTGGGCATGACCCCGCTGACGCTGGCTTGCGAAATGGGCGGCGACGTCATTATCCGGCAACTTCTTGATGCCGGAGCCGACGCGCGAAAGTCTTTGCCCGACGGCACGACGCCGCTCGCCCTGTGCGCCCGTCATGCCAGTTCCGAAACGGTCGAGAGGCTCCTTGCTTTGAGGGCCCAGCCCAACCACGCGGATGCCCGTGGCCAAACCCCGCTAATGTGGGCTGCATCGGCCGGGAAGATCGGTGCCATGCGTGCGCTATTGAAAGCAGGGGCCAACGTAAACCGGGTTACCGCAGGCGGTTTCACACCGCTGTTCTTTGCGATCAAGAGCGGCGCAGCCGAGCCGGTGAAACTGCTGCTGGATGCAGGCGCTGACCATCACCATCGCGGTCCAGAAAACACGAGCGCCATACAGCTGGCGATGTACCAGAAGAATCATGGGGCCGCAGCGCTGCTGGTTCCGCTCAACGCGGACCTGGAAGTTCGGGATCGTCACGGATTGCAATTGCTTCACGTGGCCGCGGCTGCCGGCGATGCGGACCTTGTCGCGCAACTCATCAAACTGGGCGCCAATCCTGAAGGCCTCACCGGGCCGTCACGCGTCACTTGGGTCACCGAAGCGAATTTCGGAATGCCGCCTCCGGCGATCCCGCCCAAGCCACCGCTTTTCCTTGCCGCCGAACACGGCCATGACGATGCGATGCGCCTGATTGTCAAAGCCGGTGGCGACGTTGCCTTTGTAGCCAGCGATGGCACGAACATCATCCATGCGGCGGCAAAAGGCGGCAGCGCAGCGGCGCTCAAATACGCGTTAGAGTTGGCTCACGACGCCAACGTCGCCGACAAGGCGGGCACGCGCCCGCTTCATATCTTGCTGAGCACCGGCATGCATCCAGAACTTGAGGCCATGATGCGCGTGCTGGCGCGCCACGGGGCACGGGGCGACCTTGAGAACGAGAAAGGCTTTTCGCCCGCCGATTTTGCCAAGGGCAGCCTTTCACAAGTGAAAGCAATCTACGACAAGGTCTTTGCAGCAGTTGACGCTGCGCGCAAATCCGCCAAAAATTCAATAGCTTGAGTGTCCGGTGGCCACAGCAGCAGGCTGAAACGATACAGGAGATTCGCATGCATTTGTTCTTCCGTTTTGCTCGTCCCGCGCTCATCGGGATTACTGCCTCGGCATTGGCGCTGGGGGGTACGCTCGCCGTAGCGCAGTCTTCTGCCAGCACGGTCATCGCCAAGCGGCAGGCGAACTATAAGAAGATGGGCGGCGCGCTGAAGACACTGAAAGATGAACTGGCAAAATCTTCTCCCTCGCGCGCGGTCACGATCAAGGCATCCCAGACTCTGGCCAATACCGCGAAGCTGCAGGTTGGCCTTTTCCCCGCCGGCTCCGGACCGGAAGCGGGCGTCAAGACCGATGCGCTTCCTAACATCTGGACCGACCGCGGCGATTTCAATGCAGCGACGAACAACCTCATCAGCGAATCCGCAAAGCTTGCTGCGGTCGCCAAGACCGGCACCAAGGCCGAAATAACCGCGCAGTACCGCGAGACGGGCAAGAGCTGCGGCGCCTGCCATCGCCAGTTCCGCAAGGACTAACGGAACGGTTCCAGGAAGGTAACACGGCGCAATGCTAAACGATGCGGAAGAGACTGGCCGCGTGAAAGTGTGGGACTGGCCGGTTCGGCTGTTCCACTGGATGCTGGTCGTGCTCGTCGCGTTTTCATGGTGGAGCGGCGAGGAACACTGCATGGAGTGGCACCGGCTGTCGGGATACGCGATCCTCGGGCTGCTGGTGTTTCGCATCTACTGGGGTTTTGCGGGATCGCGCACCGCCCGGTTCGCCAGCTTCGTGCACGCGCCCTCACGCGTTGCGGATTACGCCCGCACTCTGACTAGCCGCACAGGCGAAGGTTCCGACGGCCACAATCCGGTGGGCGGATGGAACGTCGTCGCCATGCTCGCCATGCTTGCCGCGATGGTCGGCGCCGGGCTGTTCGCAGTCGATGTCGATGGCTTTGAGTCCGGCCCGCTTGCCGCCTTTGTGACATTCGAGCAAGGCCGTGTCGCCGCCGAATGGCACGAAATCATCTTCAACGCGATCCTCGTGATCGTCGCACTCCATGTCCTGGCGGTGATCTTTTACCATGTATGGAAGCGCCAGAACCTGATCGGCGCGATGATCCACGGGCGGCGCAAGTCCAGGAACAACGCTGCCGCCGCGCCGGTGGCGTTCGCATGGCGGCATCTATTGGCAGGCATTGCGCTGGGCGCAGGAGCGGCTTGGCTGGCTGCCAACGCTCCGTCTTTCTAGTCGTCAAGATCAGGCTTCAGTCCGCCTCATGAGCGGCGTGATCTTCGCGACTGAGGTCCGCGTCTTGCGGCACCACCAGGTTGAGTACGATAGCGATGGCTGCTGCGGGTAGGACGCCTGAACCGAGCAGGATCCGCGCGGCTTCCGGCAAATGCTGCAAGACTTCCGGGTCCAGCTGAACACCGAGCGAAACGGAGAGTGCCGTCGCGAAAATCAGCATGTTGCGCTGCGTCCATTCGACGCCGGAGAGGATCGCCAGCGCTGCCGATGCAACCATTCCGAACATCACGATAACCCCGCCGCCCAGCACTTCGATCGGAACTGTGGTGACCAGCGCGCCGACTTTCGGAAGCAAGCCGCACAAGATCAGGAAGACCGCACCCACCGTGACGACGTGCCGGCTCATCACGCCGGTGATCGCGATCAGGCCGACATTCTGGCTGAAGCTGGTGTTAGGCAGCCCACCAAAAAGGGCGGCAATCGCGGTGCCCAGTCCGTCGGCCGCCGTCGCGCCGGAAAGCTCGCGCTCGCTGGCCATCCGCCCTGCCCCGCCCTCACAAATGCCGGAGACATCGCCCACAGTCTCAATCGCTGAGACGAGTCCCATCAGGCAAAAGCCGATGATGGCCGATATCGATACGGTAACTCCGAACGGCAGTGGTTCGGGCGCAATGAACCAGCCGACATCCGCCACCCCGTCCAGCGACACGCGTCCTATGCAAGCGGCGACCGCATAACCGACGGCTAGACCGATCAGAACGGAAGCAGTCGCCCAGACACCTCGCGCAAAGAAGCTAAGCAGCAGTGTCGTGACAACCACGATCCCGGCAAGCGCCCAGCTTTGTCCGGCACCATAGGCAGGTGTTCCAGCTGCCGGCACACCTCCGGCGGCATACTGAACGCCTACTCGCATCAGCGCGAGTCCGATCATCAACACCACGAGGCCAGTAACCAGCGGCGGCAGAGCAAAGCGGATCCGACCGATAAAGGTGCTCAGAACCATATGGAACAAGCCGCCGAAGAATCCCGCCGTCATGATGATGGCGATTGCCTCGGTTCCCTGCCCTTCCGCAATCGGGATCATGATCGGAAGGAATGCGAAACTGGTTCCCTGCACGATGGGCAGGCGCGCGCCGACCGGCCCGAGCCCCACGGTCTGCAGCAACGTAGCGATTCCGGCAAACAGCAGCGAGGCCTGAATAATGTATATGAGCGCGGAAGGATCTTCAGAACCAAAGCCAATGCCAGCCGCGCCGGCCACGATGATAGCGGGAGCGATATTGCTGATAAACATGGCCAGCACGTGCTGGATACCCAGCGGCAGAGCTATCGCCAACCTAGGGAAATAATCGGGATCGCGGGCCTGTTCCGGCGTCACGCGGCATCCTGCAAGTAGGCGACTGCGGATTGCGCTGCATCGAGGATGGCTTGCCGCGACGCGGTGACAAGATCGCAATCTCTCACGACCGCCCTTCCTTCGACGAAAACATCGCGCGCGCCAGTGGGAGGAGCAAGCACCAGCGAAGCCAGAATGTCCCAGCTGCCTGCCGAAGCGATTTCGCCGACTGGCCAGATCGCAAAATCAGCGCGCTTGCCCAGCTCGATCGACCCGCAATCGTCCCGGCCCAGCACTTTCGCGCCGCCACGCGTCGCCAGCCACAATGCTTCGCTGGCAGCCATGGCTTCGGCTCCGCCGACGGCACGCTGCAGCAACATTGCCTGCCGCGCTTCGCCAAGCAGGTTGCCTGCATCGTTCGATGCCGAGCCATCGACTCCCAGCCCGACGGGCACGCTTGCGTCGATCATCCTGCGCACCGGCGCGATGCCGGATCCCAACCGGCAGTTCGAACACGGACAATGCGCGATGCCGGTTCCCGTACGGGCAAACAACGCCAATTCCTCGCTATTGAGCTTGACGCAATGCGCGTGCCACACATCCTCACCAATCCACCCCAACTCCTCCGCATACTGGCCGGGAGTGCAGCCATACCGTTCAAGCGAAAACGCAACGTCGTCGCCATCCTCAGCGAGGTGCGTGTGCATCATCACCTGCTTGTCACGCGCCAGCGAAGCGGATTCGCACATAAGGTCGCGGCTGACGGAGAACGGCGAACACGGCGCCACGCCGATCCGTACCATCGCACCGTCCGCCGGATCGTGGAATGCATCGATCACCCGAACGCAATCGGCAAGGATGCTTTCCTCGTCCTCGACCAGCGTGTCGGGTGGCAAGCCACCATCGCTCTCGCCGACGCTCATCGAGCCGCGCGTGGGATGGAAGCGCAATCCGATCTCACCGGCGGCATGGATCGTATCGTCAAGCATAACGCCGCCGGGAAACAAATACTGGTGATCCGACGTCATCGTGCAACCCGACAACGCAAGTTCGGCGAGGCCCAGCTGCACCGCGGCAAACGTGTCTTCTGGGCGATAGCTGGCCCAGACCGGGTAAAGCCGCTTGAGCCAGCCGAACAGCGATACATCGGTGGCGCCGGGAAACGCACGGGTCACCGACTGAAACAGGTGGTGGTGCGTGTTGACTAGGCCGGGCGTGATTACGCACCCGGACGCATCAATGATTTCTTCGGCGTCGCGGGCAAGGTCTGCCAGCGCAGCAGTGGAGCCGACCGCTTCGATCACGCCGTTGCGGAACGCCAGCGCCCCGTCCGGAATCTCGCGTCGTGCATCGTCCATGCACGCAACGAGGCTGGCATTGCGAACCAACGTTAGCGGCACGCGCCCGTGCCCGCCTCCTCTGACGACATCAATGGATCGCAAGTCCGTCGCATTGCTTCCGGTTTATTGTCCTCAAGCTTCGATGGGACGTCCCAGTTCGCCAGTATCGCGTCGATCACTACCGAACCGACTGAATAAAGATTCTCGACCGCAGCGTTAAGCCCGGCATAACCCTCGTTTTCGGCCAGCAGGTAAGTCGCAGCGTCGACGCCCGGCGGCGGCATGGTGAAATTGCTGCCCGCGCGCATGACGAGCACCTTGTCCTTGTCCGCACGCCCGATCGCATCAAGGTACGTCAGCGCCTGGACAATGCCCGTGTCCTCCATCGCAGAGGTAACAAACTCGCCTTTGCCCGAGGTCCAGTAATCGACCCAGCTGTTGGCCCAGCCGGTAAGCAACTCGCCGTGCCAGAACGTCATCGCTGCAAGCTGGTCCCCTTTGAGCACAAACGGAGGCTTGCGCGCGTTGGGATGCTCAGTGAACTTCATACGCTCTTTGATGATGTCGTCGTTGTCCGGCAGTTCCATGTTTTTCGTCAGGCTATAGGCCCAATCCGCCAGCGCCGGGTTGAGCGCGAACATCTCACCGCCGGAAGGATCGGCTGGCTCGGACGTGTCGTTGGGACCATGCCGGTTGCGCGGGAAATAACCGTAGTCCCAGTCCTCAGGCATCTCGCGCGCATCGATTTCGTGGCCGAGATCGCCGTCAACGAGATAGCGCGCCCACGCGACCGAACCGATCGAGGCGTCTTCCGGATCGATACCCGCGATCCCCGCCACGAGCCAGTAAGCACTGCTCAGGTCGAAACGCTGGTCGAGTCCCAATGCCATCGTGGCGGCGGTCGACCGCGCGGTGCCCATGCCGGTGACGACTCCGAGCACCTGAGTATCCGGGTTATAGTAGAGATCATGGAACGATTGCGGGAACGGGATCCGCACCGATAGATTGCGCCGCTCCTTCCACAACTGAAACTCACCTGCAACGTCGCCCTCGTCTTCGCCGATTTCGAATAGCGAAACGACCACGACCTTGACTGGAAGCGGATCGTCGCATGCCACACCCGGTTTGCAGTCAGGCAAAACGACGTGATGATCCGCAAGCGCCGGTGGCGCCCCGCTCAATACCGCGATTGCGAGCAACCCGGTGGCCAGCACGCGAGCGACAGCTTTGCGAAATGGATCAATGGACATGGCGTTCTCCTGGCGTCAATGTTGGGGTCTGCGGATTTGCGGCTTGCTGCACCATGGCTTTGTACGCGGCCTTGCTGTCGCTGCTGAGCCACGATGCCTCGAACCCGTTGGTGACAAGCCTCACGATTTCGTCGGCGTCGAACCCGCCCTCTTCCTGCAGTTCAAAGAAATTCTCGTTTAGGTAGGCGCGAAAATAGGCGGGATCGTCAGAATTGATCGTCACGCACATGCCGCGATTCAGCATCTCGCGAATTTCGGCCGATGTCAGCGACTGGACCACGAAGCGGTTGGAGATGGGACAGACTGTCAGGCCAAGTCCCCGCTTCACGATCGCGGCGCACAATTCATCGGATTCGAGCGAATTGATGCCATGGTCGATACGGTCCACGTCGATAACCTCAAGCACCTGGCGGATATTCTCCAGCGTGTCCTTCTGGTTCACGTCACAATGCATGGTCAGCCTGAGCCCAAGCTTGCGCGCGCGATCAAAGACGTCCTTGAACTTGACCGGCGGGTTGTCATGTTCGTCGGAATCGAGGCCAACCCCGACCAGCCAGTCGAGATAAGGCTCGGCCATTTCAAGGTGCTCCATGGCCGATTGTGCGCTCATGTCACGCAGGAAGCACATGATCAGCTGGCTTTCGACACCGAGCTTCACTGACGCGTCCAACTGGGCGCGGTGAATGCCTTTGATGACCGTGTCGAATGCAACACCGCGGATGGTGTGGCCCTGCGGATCGAAGAACAGTTCGACATAGACGATGTTCTGCGAAGCGGCCTTGGCAAAATAGTCCCACGCCAGGCGGTAAAAGTCGTCCTCTTCAACGAGCACACTCATGCCCGCGTAATAGATCTTCAGAAACGAGGGAAGGTCGTGGAAATCATAGGCGAAAACCAGTTCTTCAGTGGTTTCGAACGACAGATCAATCCCATTCTTTCGGGCCAGTTCGAAACTGAGTTCAGGCTCTAGCGTGCCTTCGAGGTGAACGTGGAGTTCCGCCTTGGGCAAGTTTTCGATGAAGCCGCGCATTGCCATCCTTTTTCAAAGTTTCCGGCATCGCCTCCCGAAATGGGAGCGGCAGGCTTGAACAGGCTGGGGATGGCATTGTCAGCACCATTCCCGTCCCGCCGTGTCAGAAGTTGTAGATCACCGAGAATTGCAGGTTCCGTGGCCGCTCGGGAAGCACGATAGTGCTGCCGAACAGCTCGGTGAAGTTCGCCCGGAAATACCGCTCGTTGGTGGCGTTCTTGACCACGAAGCGGAACAGCCAGTCGCCCGTTTCATAGGACGCGGAAAGATCGACCAGCTCGTAGCTCGGCAGCTTCACGGCTTGTGACTGGCCGGAGAACACCGAGTCGACAACCGAGATACTGCCGCTGAGCGCGAGGCCGAAATCGAACTTGTAGGTCGCCGTAGCGGCGAACAGGTTTTCCGGGATACCAGCACGGCGAGATGCCTCCTTTGTGGAGATCGGCACAAGACCGATCGGCTGGCCACCAAGATAAAGCGTCGGATCGGAAACGTTCACAAGGTCTTCGATGCCGAAGAAGCCGAACAACGAACCGTTTTCAAGGGCGGTCAGATTGTACACCTTGGTCTTGGTATAGGCCGCGGTGACCAATAGGTTGTCGTTAACCGACCAGCGAAGTTCGGCTTCGATGCCCTTGGTCTCTACTGCCTGGTTGGTAACGATGGCCTGGGCATTAAAATCAGTACGCTTCTGCTCGTAATAGTTGGCGGCAACGTAGAGACGCTTGTTCAGGAACTCGCCTTTGATGCCAGCTTCCCACAGCTTCGAGGCACTGAGCCATGAGCCCCCCATGACATTACCCACTGTAATTTCCGCACCCTGGCCAGCGATCATCGTCGATTGCTTGGCATAGGTTGCATAAGGGATAATCCCAAAGCCGGTGTCGTAGTTTGCACTCAGTGTGTATGAGAATGCGCCATCGCTATCCGAAGCGGTGGCGGCGGTTCCAACCTCCGTTACGCCCAGCGGAGTGGTCGACTCAACGTCAATCCAATCGTACCGGCCACCGGCCATAAGATTGAGACCGAACGCGAAATCGAGATCGACCAATCCCGCGATCGCATAATCGGTGTAGCTGCCGACGTAATACTCGGTGAAATCACAATTGCATTCGGTCGAAAGGAGCCTGTCTGAAAGGGCCGAATAGCCTTGCGTCAGATCGACGCGATGGAAGTACTCGTAGTTGTAATCATCACCGTGGCTAAAGTCCGTGTGCCTGATCGAAGGAGATAACTGAAACGAATAGTCACCGGAATCGGTTTCAAATTTCTTGGAAAATACCAGTTTGTTTTCGATCACCCACGAATCGTGAAACTGCGCGAAGCCATAGCTGTTCTCATTGAAGTTCTCGTATCCTTCATAGAACAGTTGGTTCTTGACCTCAAAACCGCTGTCGAATTCGTACATGACATCGAAATAGAACAGGATATCCTCGTTACGGACAAAATCCTGTTCACCGGCCAGCGTTTGCCTGCGGCTAAGTTTAGTGGTTCCGGTATTTGTCAGCGCTAGCTGCGGATAGCTTTGCTGAAAACACGCATCGGTGAAGCCCGAAGCGAACACGCTGGGTTCTGCCGTCCCTGCGGCGCAGCCAAAGGTGCCGAAGACGGAAAGCCCCCCCGGGATCGTGGTATTGATCTCGGCCTGCGAGAGCTGGCCGTCCCCATCGGTGTCGATCGGTTGGGCAACGCCAGTAATGTAGATACCGTCGTCAATCAGGTCCTGCGTCAGGCGGTTCCAGCCGCCGTTCTGCGGCGAAGCAAACTTGTGGTACATGCCGCCAAATTCGATGCGACCGCCAGCACCAAACTCGGTATCGAACGAGCCACCGACAATCGTCTGGTCGAGAGTGATGTTGTCGTAATAGCTGCCTGAATCCTCGATCTCAGCATAAAGCGCGAAACCGAACTCCTGGCTGCCGATGTTCGCCGGGCCGATGATCGAAGCGCTGAGCACCGCTTTGTCATAGCTGCCCCCGGTGAAGGTGATCTTGCCTTCAGGCGCGGCCAGCAGCGTGTTTCCGATGCGCGCGGTCTTGGGAACGAAATTCATGTATCCGCCGGTTTTCGACGGGCCGTAGATCGGCGAGGCCGGGCCGCGCACGATGTCGATCCGGTCCGACGCGCCGATCGGCGTTGCGTAATTGCCCGGATTGTCGAGACGGCGCACGCCGCGGAAATACGTCTCCGCCGGAGTGCCACGAATGTCGAGCGCCCCCGCCACGCCGAAGAACGAGTTGGTGAACACACCGGGAGACTGAGCGACGAGGCCGTAGATATCAGTGATGCCGAAGCGTTCCATCTGCTCAGAGCTGATTGTCGAGGCCGAACGCGGAGTTTCAACGATGGTCTTATCAAAGCCAAAGATCGAGCCGACGTCTTCGAGCGGCAACGCCCCCAGCGATCCGGTAACGACGATCTCGTCGATCGTTTCATCGTCGGTTGCATCCTGAGCCAAGGCCGGCGCCGATACAGCGGCGCAACACAGTGCGCTGGTCGTGAGGCGCAGGAGCGTCTTGCGAAAGTGAACGTACGATCCTGATACTTTGCTCTTGGTCATTCTAAAAAGCCCCTGAGAGATTTATTATTAATTTGTGAAAATCAATTCTTAACTTTGATAGAGACACTCATCCCAATACTTCATATATTTTTTATTATCAGTAATATTTTTATTATTTGTATCACTTTAGGATAATTAGTTCGTTTCCTTTTCTTTTTATTCTGGAAAATTGACGATAGTTTCTTCGAAAGCGCGAAGCCGAACCTCGTATTCCGCCTGCAACCCGGCCTTCTCGTTTGCCTGCAGGAACGAACGGCACGCAGCCGCCTCAAGCGATGTCCTGCACGCGTCGACACGACGCCCCATCACGCCGTCCCGCCACAGGCTTTCCCCGGCGATAAACGCGTACTCAAGGCTTGCACGGGAGAGTTTCACCAGATCGGCGTATTCGAGGTCTTGGTCGCGCACGGCCCTTACATATTCGGTGGTGAGGTCCGTGCGCAGGATGCCAAGGTCGTCCGTCGAAAGCATCACCGGAACACCGTAGCGTCGGTACAGCGCCAATGGGTGCTCATTGCCTTCGACACCGAGAATGACGGCATTGCTCGACAGGTTGATTTCGACCGGAATGCGCTCGCTCGCCATGTGTCGCAACGTCGTTTCGGCTTCGGTCTCGTTCGCGATCCCGACACCGTGCCCTATACGCTGCGCGCCGGAAGAGATGGCCTTGGCGATGTGATCCTTCAAGTGCCGGGGCGGGACCAGTCCTTGTGCCAGCTCGCCCGCGTGCATGGTGATGTTCACCCGCGGATACCGTTGCTTGAGGACGCGGAACATCGCCATGTGCAAATCATAATCGCGTAGCGCCACTGGCCAGTCTTCGGGCATCACGATGTTCACGCCAACATAGCGCGGATCGGCATCCGCCAGCGCGAAGCCCATCAACAGCGAGCGGAACACCTGGCCCGGCGGGAGCGCACGCATGGCGCTGGCAAGGTAATTCACTTTCAAACCGCAAGCGGACTCAGCCCGATCCGTGCCGCAGCCGAGCAAGGCCTGCACCTCTGCCTCATCAGCATCGAGCTGAGCGCGCGCGCGCTGAAGCTCTACTGCGAGCCCGGGCAACTCGCTCTCCAACCGCGCTTCCAGCCCCGCTTCATCCAACTGACCGGCGGATCCGGCCATGACCCATGCCATCATCTCCCGCGGGTTGTGCATCAGCTCGAGATAGGCGGCATTGTCGCCGGCAATAGTCCGCAAGGTTACGGCCATCATTCCCGGGACCAGGTCCCGCCCTTCGATAACGCCGAGCCGGTCAAAAGTGATGAAGAACTGCGTGTGTCCCGACACCTCGTTGACATCAATCCCCTGCTGCCAGCCGCGCGTCGAATGGTGATCGACGATACGCGCGTAGATATACGGTGATTCGCTGGCGATGCGAGACAGCGAGTCGGCGGCGGCGCAGGGCGGCGCGCGCAAGGCGCCTGTCTGGCGGTCGGCACAATATCCTTTGGCTGCCGCCCAATCGAGGAAGTCTTCTGCATAGGGCGTACCGCTAAGGTGGTTATGCAGGTCCCCACCCTTCGGCATTTTCTGCAGAAACACTCTTAGCAATGCGTCGTTCGAGGTTACGGAAGCAAAGGTCTTCGCAGCGCTCCGCGGTCCGGCGGCCTGACCTTTCGCCAACGCAATGTTCGCAGATGCAGCAAACAATCCAAGGAAGAGCAACGCCGCGCAGAAAGTGGTGCCAAGCCAAGCGTGTGTACCGCAGAAAAGTGCCCAAAATCGTGAGTGATGAGACCTGTTATACGACATGCCATATACTCTATGGACTTGACTCGTTGCTCGCAAACGCAATAAAATACACGCTGCGTTGCAAAAAACAGTTTGGACACATGCCAGCATTCACGCGCTTCCTGCGGTACTTCATGGTGGTTGGACAGATGGGTTCGATCCGTAAGGCCGCCGGCGAATTGAACGTGTCGGCCTCGGCCATCGATCGCCAAATACTCAACGTCGAAGCGGAGCTAGGCATTCCGCTGTTCGAGCGCATGCCGTCAGGCCTGAGGCTTACCGCCGCCGGTGAAATGATCATGGCTGCTGGCGGTCGCTGGCAAAAGGAATTGGGGGGGCTGCGGTCGCAGATCGAAGACTTGCGCGGGCTCAAGCGCGGCCATATCGAAATCGGCATCATCAATGCTCTGTCCAAGGGCTATATTCCCAAAGCCGTCACGTCGATCCGATCACGCTTCCCCGGCATCTCGGTGGGCCTCAACGTCATGGCCAACGAGCATATTCGCGAAGCTATCCTCAGCGGCAAGGTCGATTTCGGAATCATGTTTGAACCGCAGGGGCACAGGGACCTGACGGTGCGCGCCTTCGTCGACGTGATTCTTGGTTTTGTGACCCCGCCCGATCACGTCTTGGCGCAGTCAGGTCCGGTCCGCTTTTCCACCTGTGCAGGCATTCCCGTAGTTGCGCCCGCCGAACCACTGGCCGTGGCCCAGCAGGTCAAGGTGCTGGAGAAGGTTACGACGGTGGAATTGAACGCGGTCGCCAGTTCCAACGACATCCAGACCATCACGTCGCTTTCGATGGAAGACGTCGGCGTTGGCATCCTCACCTCCATAGACGTACTTACCGAAGTGCGACGCGGCCTGCTTGCCTTCACGCCGATTTCCGATCCCTTGCTGCGTCCGATGACGCTGGCCTTGTGCACAGCTTCGTCACGCACACCTTCATTCGCATCGGCCATGGCGCTCGGCGAAATAGAGAACGGTTTCTCGCAGCTCGGCGTCGAAACGCCGGCCAGCCCATCTGTTGACAGCGCCGCCACGCCATAGCCGCACCAATCGCGGAATCGAAGCCTGCCCAATGGAACGCCGACACTCGCGATTGTGTCGTGATAACTCGTCTACGCGGCCTTATCGCACGTTATAGTTGGGCCGAAGCAGCGGCGAGCGTGGGGGCCTTGTGCCAAACACGTGCACCTTAAGACTGTCGGGAGGCATCGCAAACAAGGCTGCGAGCCGGGTCAAGACGCCATCTTCGACACATACGCATCGACCGCCGCAATATGCTTCGCGATGGCCTCTTCATCGAGAAACGCGCCAGTAAAGCTGTTACGCGCGATGCGGGCAAGATCGTTCCTGCCGATGCTGCGCGCCCTTGCCACGGCTCGGTAGTTGTCGGCGATATAGCCGCCGAAGAAAGCCGGGTCGTCCGAATTGATCGTAACCGAGAGCCCGTGCGCCAGCATCATGTCAATTGGATGCACAGCAATGTCATTGACGACGCACAGCTTGACGTTGGACAGCGGGCAGACCGTCAGCGTGATGCCCATGTCTACCAGCCGTGCAACCAGCGAAGGATCCTCCAGCACGCGGTTACCGTGGTCGATGCGATCGACGTGCAGCAGATCGCACGCCTGAATGACATATTCTGGCGGCCCCTCTTCTCCGGCATGGGCGGTGAGCCTGAGGCCCGCGTCGCGCGCAGCGGCGAAGACGCGTGCGAAATTTTCCGGCGGATAGCCAACTTCCGAAGAATCGAGCCCTACCGCTGCAATCCGATCCAGCCACGGGCGTGCAGCCTTCAGGGTTTCGAATGCCGATTCCTCACTCAGGTGACGCAGGAATGCCATGATCAGGCAGCTTGATATTCCGTGCTTTTCCTCTGCTTCTGCCATGCCGGACAGCAGGCCTTCGATCACCGTATCGAAGGAAACGCCGCGATCGGTGTGCGTCTGCGGATCGAACATCAGCTCGGCATGGACCACACCATCGGTGGCGACGCGGTCGAAATAGGCAGCGGCCAGATCGTGAAAATCCTGCTCGGTGCGCAGCACGCTGGCGCCCGCGAAATAGATGTCGAGGAAATCCTGGAGGTTCGAGAATTCGTAATCCGCCCGCACTTCTTCGACACTGGCATAGGGGATGGCGATGCCATTGCGCTCTGCCAGCGCGAACATGAGTTCAGGCTCCAGACTGCCTTCGATGTGCAGGTGCAGCTCTGCCTTGGGCCGTCCGATGATGAACTGGTCGATGTCGGTCATGCGGTTTTCGCGTTTGCCAGGCCATCACGAGCCCAGACGCATTCGCCCATCACATAAGTGCGGACGACAGCGCGATCGTCGCCAAGGATTTGTAAGGCAAAGAGGCGCTCGGAAAGCGAAGCCGCGCGGGTTCGTCGCGCCAGCAGAGGCGTCGCAGCGCAATCGAGCACAGCGAAATCGGCTTCCTGGCCGGGCTCCAGCGCTCCGACGCGATCGGCGATATGCAGTAGCCCCGCGCTGCCTGCGGTTGCAAGATATAGCGCGCGAAAAGGGTCGAGCGCATGCTCGCGTGCGATTCCGGCCTGATAGGCCAGACCTGCCGTGCGCAACATCGAGAAACTTGTGCCGGCACCGATGTCAGTGCCAAGGCCCAGCGCGACACCATGCCGCTGCGCCTGCCCGAAATCGAAATGGCCTGAGCCCAGAAAAAGGTTGGAGCTCGGACAAATCGCGATTCCCGCCCCGGTTTCCGCCAGCCGAGCGCAGGACCTGTCGGTCAAGTGCACACCGTGCGCGAAGACGGAGCGCTCACCGACCAAACTGAATCTGTCGTAGGCATCGAGATAATCCGCCGCGTCGCCAAAACGCTCTGCTACATTCGCGATCTCGTAAGTGTTTTCGGCAAGATGGGTGTGCATCAGCACATCGGGATGAGCATCCAGCAGGGATGCGGTATCCTGCAGTTGCGCATCCGTCGATGCAAGGATGAAGCGCGGCGTCAGCGCGTAGCGCAGCCGCCCGCGCCCATGCCATGATCGGATCAGCGCCTCGCTCTCCGCACGCCCGGTCTGGGGCGTATCGCGTAGACCCTCAGGCCCGAGATCCATCAGCACTTTGCCCGAGAGGACCCGCATGTTGCGCGCGAGCGCCGCATCGAACAGCGCATCGACCGACTGCGAATGCACCGTGGGATAGACCAGTGCGGACGTCGTGCCGTTGCGCAGCAGTTCGTCGAGGAAGAAATCAGCAACCTCGTCAGCCTGTGCGCGATCGACAAAGGCCCGTTCGGCGGGGAAGATGTGCTGCTCCAGCCAGTCGAGCAACTGGCCGCCATGCGCCGCGATGGAATCGGTTTGCGGATAGTGCACATGCGCGTCGATGAAACCCGGCACGATCAATCCGGGCAGCTGCTTGATCGGTATCTGCGCATAGCGATCTGCCAGGTCCGTAAAGCCGCCTCGATCCGCGACGATACCATCTTCGATGACGAGCAGACCGTCGGGCTCATGCCGCACCGCATCCGGCGATGTCGCCGGATCGGCGGCAGCCGAGACGATCTCTCCGCGAAAAGCGCGGATCACGTGGCGTCCCGCAACTGCAAGAGTTGCGCACACACGGCGATGGCAATGACGTCAGGCTCCTTGCCGATCACACCCTCTAGGCCGATGGGCGAGACGAGCCGCGCGCGCACTTCGTCGGAAATGCCGACTGCCTTAAGCCGGGAAAGAAACCGCGCGCGCTTGATCGCCGATCCGATCAGACCGACAAACGCCACCGGTTCGCGCTGGAGCGCCGTCAGCGTCAGGTGATAGTCGAGCGGATGGTCATGCGTGAGGATCAAAATAGCTGCGTTTTTGGGCGCATCCTCGATGCAATTCGCAATGTCTTCCTCGGAAACCGCAGTAACTCCGTCAATCTCTGCCTGCTCCTCGCGCGTGTCGAACCAAGCCAGTTGGAACGGCAGGCCAGTCATGTGCCGCGCAATGGCCTGCCCGATATGCCCCGCGCCGAAGAGGTAGACGGGACGCGGCCGTGCCCCCACAGGCTCTACTAGGCGGCTCCCCGGCCCCGGAGCCTCTCCGCGCGCGGTAGGCCGTGTTGGTATCTCTCGCTCAAAGACTTCGCGTTCGACCCGCCCTTCCTCAAACCGGGTGACCAGCATCAGGCCCGGCTCGGCCTGTGTCACCCACCCGAGCGTGTCGGGATCGAAATGCTCTATTAGCAGCCGTACGCGCCCGCCGCAGCACTGTCCAAGCAACGGTCCAAGCGGATAGTCCTGCACACGCCATGTTCCCGGAGGCTGGGCGAGCACTGCTCGCGCCTGTCCCAGCGCCTGAAATTCCAGGCGCCCGCCACCGATGGTCCCTTGCTGGCCTTCGCCGGTCACAAGCATGCGCGTTCCGGCCCCGCGCGGCGCCGATCCTTCGATCGCCAGCACCGTCACCATGGCCAGCGGCACGTCAGGCTCGCGGCGGCGCAGATCCCAGATCCAGTCGCTCATGCCGCCCGGTGCCCGGCAATTGCCGCGAGGATGTTTTCAGCCGTGGCCGGTGCGTCGAGCGGGGGACGGCTGTGCTTGTCCGGCGCAGTCGCGGCAATCGCGCGGCCCAGCGCCGAAAACACCGAGATCGCCAACATCAACGGCGGTTCACCCACGGCCTTGGAACGCTTGATCGTCGGCAACTGGTTATCGCCGTCCCAGAAGTCGATGACAAAATGCTTCGCGCGGTCGGACGCGGTGGGGATCTTGTACGTCGCGGGCGAGTGCGTCAGCACCCTGCCATGGTCGGAATAGACGACTTCCTCAGTCGTCAGCCATCCCTGCCCCTGGATGAAGCCACCCTCAATCTGGCCGCGATCAATCGCGACGTTCAACGAGTTGCCGACATCGTGCAGGATGTCGACCGCCAGCACGCGATGCTCGCCCGTCAGCGTGTCGATAACGACTTCGGAAACCGCCGCGCCATAAGCGAAATAGTAGAACGGGCGGCCAGTTTGGGCGTGGCTGTCGTAATGGATGTCAGGCGTCGCGTAATAGCCCGTCGCCGAAAGCGAGATGCGGCCCGCGTACGCCAGCTTCACCGCTGCCGCGAACGTCAACCGTTTGTCCCCTGCGACGACGACGCCGTGTGTGAAGTCAACCTCTTCCAGTCCGCAGTCGTTGGCTTCGGCAAGGAATACGGCCAGCCGCTCACGGATCGTGACCGCCGCGCGATGGGCCGCCATGCCGTTAAGGTCCGCGCCCGAGCTTGCCGCCGTTGCCGACGTGTTGGGCACCTTGTCAGTGCGTGTCGCGGTAATCCGCACTTGCGAAAGCGGCACCGCAAAGACGTCAGCGACGACCTGCGCGATCTTGACATAAATCCCCTGCCCCATCTCGGTCCCGCCGTGATTTATCTGGATCGAACCGTCGGTGTAAACGTGCACGAGCGCGCCGGCCTGGTTGAGGTGCGTGGTGGTGAAGCTGATGCCGAACTTGACCGGTGTGAGCGCGATGCCGCGTTTCAGCACCGTACTGGAGGCGTTGAACCTGACGACCTTTCGCACACGCTCGTCATAACGGGCGGTCTCACGCAGCCGCGCCACAATCTGCGGGGCGATATTGTCCTCAACCGTCATCCCGTATTGTGTGACGTCGCGACCGGGCGCGTAGAAATTGCGCTGCCGCACGTCGAGCGGATCGAGCCCCAGATTCGCGGAAACGGCATCCATGATCGTTTCGATCGCGAGCATGCCCTGCGGCCCGCCGAAGCCGCGAAACGCCGTCGCGGAAACGGTGTTTGTGCGCAACCGTTGTGAAACGATTTCGACGTCAGAGAGATAATAGCAGTTGTCAGAATGAAACATCGCGCGGTCATTGATCGCCGGAGACAGGTCAACGGTGGCGCCGCAACGCGAAGCAAGCAACAGCGACAAACCGAGCAGGAGGCCATCGGCGTCGAAACCAACATCGTAGTCGACTTCGAAATCGTGGCGCTTGCCGGTCATCGCCATATCGTCGTCGCGGTCGCAGCGAAACTTGGCGGGACGACCAGTTTTGTACGCCACCAATGCAGCGGCCGACGCGAACAGCGCGGCTTGCGATTCCTTGCCGCCGAACGCCCCCCCCATGCGCCGCACTTCGACAGTTACGTCAGCCACCGAGAGTCCTAGCATCTGGGCGATCAGATCCTGCACTTCGCTGGGATGCTGCGTGGAGCTGAGAACGTGGACCTGCCCGTCCTCAAGCGGCGTTGCAATGGCAACCTGGCCCTCAAGATAAAAATGGTCCTGCCCGCCCATCGCGAAACGACCAGAGATCCGGTGCGGTGCGGACTTCAGCGCAACTGCTGCGTCGCCGCGCGCCATCCGCTGCGTGGGTGCGACCACATCCCCACTGGCTCGCGCGTCCTCGTAAGAAACAACCGTCGGCCGATCCTCGTAAGTGACTTTGGCCAGCCGCGCCGCCTTGCGCGCCAAACGCTGGCTGGTCGCAGCGACGAGGAACAGCGCCTGCGCGTGATTGATCACTTCGCCATCCGCCAGCAGCCGATCGTCGCCGGCGGTCGGGCTGACATCGTTGGCGAAGGGAATGTCCGCAGCGGTATAGACGACAGCGACCCCTTCGGCAGCGCGCACTGCCGACAGGTCCATGTCGAGGATTCGCGCATTGGCCCGCTCGCTCTGGCCGAAAGCGAGATGCAGCATGTTGGCCGGTTCGGGAACGTCGTCAGCATAAATCGCTCGGCCGCTGACGTGCAGATGCGCGCTGTCGTGCGGGGAGACTGTGGGGCTCTGCGCCTGCAGGACGGGATCGCGCTCAGCCATCGATCGCCTCCACGTCCAGCACTGAAACTGCCTCGCCCTGTTCGCGCGCCCACAGCCGCCGCAGGATGTTCGCCGCGCTTTCCTGGCGATAGGCCTGCGAGGCGCGCACATCGTCGAGCGGCTCAAAATCGCCACGCAAAGCCTCGGCGGCGGCTGCGATCGTTTCGCGGCTGAACGGCTTGCCGGTCAGCGCGGCCTCGCAGGCGGCGGCGCGGCGCGGCGTGGCGGCCATGCCGCCGAAAGCAACGCGCGCATCGGCAATCATCTCGCCGTCCATTGTCAGCATGACTCCCACACACACCGCGGAAATATCGCTGTCAAACCGCCGCGAGAGCTTGGCGATATGAATGATGGCCGAAGGATCTGGACGCGGCACGTGGATCGCTTCGACAAATTCGCCGGTTCGCAAGTCCTGCTTGCCGTAATCGATGAAGAACGCTTCGAGCGGGATGGTGCGCTTGTAGTGGACGCTTCCTAGCGTGAGTTGGGCACCAAGAGCGATCAGCGCCGGCGGCCCGTCACCGATCGGCGATCCATTGGCGATATTGCCGACGATTGTTCCAGAGTTGCGGACCTGCAAGCCGCCCAGCCGCCGCGTCAGTTCGCCGAGGTCAGGATGAAGCCGGGCGAAGGCAGCATGGGCATCGGCATAGCGAACGCCCGCACCAACCAGCAGCTCGTCTTCACGCTCCTCCAGAGTGGCGAGATCGGCTATATCGCCGATGAAGATCACCGGGTCGGGATCGCGCAGCGCCTTAGTGACCCACAGGCCGACATCGGTCGCGCCCGCGACGATGCGCGCATCGGGATGGACAGCCAGCAGTTCGGCAAGCTCTTGCTTGGTTCGAGGCGCAAACCAACGCTTGCCATTACCGCCGCCCGATGCAGGCTGCGCTGCCAAAGACTTCAGAGATTCCAGGATCGCGATGTCGTCAAACGGCAGGCTGCCCACTTCCTCACCTGCCTGAAGGATCGGGCCATAGCCGGTGCAGCGGCACAGATTGCCGGCGATGACGTCCGCTACGGGCAAATCCGAACCGCGCGCTCCAATCGCCCGCCCATAGAGCGACATGACAAAGCCGGGTGTGCAGAAACCGCATTGCGAGCTGCCGTTCGCCGCCATGCAGGACTGCAAGGGATTGAGCGCACCAGCCTCGCCAAGGCTCTCCACGGTCATCAGCGCCTTGCCGTTGATCATAGGCAGGAACAGGATGCAGGCGTTGAGCGCCCGCCAGACGATGCTTTCGCCATTCGTATCAAGTGTGCCCACGAGCACGGTGCAGGCCCCGCAATCGCCCTCGGCACAGCCTTCCTTCGTGCCGGTGCGCCCCATGCGATAGCGCAAGTGATCAAGCACCGTCGCGGTTGACTCAACTTCATCCAGCTCCACCAGGTCGCCATCGACAAGGAAATGCACTTGCATCTCAGCTCCCCCGATACGTTGAATAGGAAAATGGCGAGACGAGAAGCGGCACGTGGTAATGTCCGTCCGCCTCGGCGATCCCGAAATCAATCCGCACGACATCGATAAACGGCGGATCGGGAAGATCGTGACCGCGCGCGCGAAAATAATCCGCCACGGCGAACGTCATCGTGTAGCGCTCGGGCTCCACGGTCGGCAGGCCGGTGCAGCGTCCATCATCGTTGGTCACGCCTTCGAACAGGGCCGTGCCGTCCGCGACCAGCAATGCAACCGCAATGCCTGAGGCGGGGCAGCCGTGAGCGGTATCGAGGACATGAGTCGAAAGGCTGCTCATCACGGCGTTCCTTGTGCAATCCAGGCGCCGATCAGGTTGCGATCCGCCTGAGTCATTTCAGCGTCGTTGACCATCGGCATGGTGCGCGCGTCGACCGCAACCTTCTTGATGCGCGGCGCCGCAGCACTGGCGCTTTCAAACGTGTGCAGAACGACGCCCAGCGGCGGTGCTGAAAATGCCGCATTGGTGGGCGTCGGCTGGTGGCAACTGATACAGTGTTTGGCAAAGACCGGCGCGACCTGCGCATAGGTCACAGTGGCCAGCGCGTCAGTCGCAATGACCGGACCTGACGCCGCTCCCGGCGCCACCGTTACCGGCTCAAAGGAAACGTAGGTGACGCTCGCCAGCGCCAGCCCGGCGGCAACCGCCACAGTCACGCGCGTGTCCCCATCGCGATGGCGCAGGTTGAAGACGTGTCGCACTGCAATTCCCGTCGCGCCGAGCAGCGCCAGAACCAACCAGGGCCGCTCCGCCCCGTAAGTCATCGGGTAGTGATGGCTGATCATGATGAACAGCACCGGCAGCGTCATATAATTATTGTGGACGGACCGCATTTTCGCCGCCTGCCCCAACGCCGGATCGGGTTCCCGCCCCGCGACAAGGTCCGCCACGACCTTGCGCTGGTTGGGAATGATGACAAAGAACACGTTGCCAACCATGACAGTGCCGATGATCGCCCCGACGTGGAGATAGGCCCCGCGGGCACTGAACAGCGCATCAAGCGCAATCGCGGCGAGCACCAGCATACCAAACCATACTGAGCCGAGCACGCGGTTGTCCCGTCTCAGCGGCGACCGGCAAAGCGCGTCGTAGATTGCCCAGCCGATCAACAGCGAGGCCAGCCCCACCGCAATGGCATCGGACTGGCTTAACCGCGCCTTTTGCGGGTCGATAAGAAAGACGTCCGCGCCGATGTAATAGATCAGCACCAGCAGCGAGAACCCGCTGAGCCAGGTGAAATAGGCCTCCCACTTGAACCAGTGCAGATCTCCCGGCATCTGCGCGGGGGCAACCTGGTACTTCTGGTTGTGATAGAATCCGCCGCCGTGGACCGACCAGACCTCTCCAGAAGCCCCGCCGTCTTTCGGCGGTTTCAAGTGGTTGTCGAGCCAGACGAAATAGAACGATGAGCCGATCCATGCGATACCAGCCACGAAATGGAACCAGCGCAAGCCAAGGTTGATCCAGTCGCCCCAGTCCACCATCAGACCGCCTCCTCCAGCCTCAGCCGCACGATTTCACCAATCTGTTCGATGGCTGTGGAGATTTCCTGTTCGCGCGAATTGGCCAGACGCGTTTCCATCGCCACAAGGATGCCGGCCTTGTCGGTCAGGCGCACACAGATAATGAACGGGAAATCGAAACGCTCGCGATACGCTGCGTTGAGGGCGTGGAACCGCTCGTATTCGGCTGGCGTCATGCGGTCGAGCCCGGCCGATGCCTGCTCCGCCGCCGACGCTTTGGTCAGCGTTCCGTCGATTGCCGCTTTGCCGACAAGCTCGGGGTGCGCTCGGATTAGCGCCAGTTGTTCGTCGGTCGTTGCATCATGCACAATCGCCATCAAGTCGGCATGGCGATCACCGCTGGAGGGGCGGGCATCGGCGCGCTCTTCCACCCACGGGCTATGTTCGAACAGCGCAGTCACGAGCTTGTCCCCTCAAGGCTCACATGGGCCGACACGACCTTCCAGCCATCGGCGAACTTCACCCAGGACTGCGTTTGGCGCCCGCGTCTGTCGCTATTCTCGCGAAAGAATTCGGCATCGGCGGTCGCAAAAGCCTCTCCGTAGACGGTGATCGCAAATTTGCCGAGCGTGCGCTGCGGCGATCCGCCGCGCCCTTTGCGAAAGGCGCGGATATCCTCGATCCCATAGAGCACCTCGCCCACGCCATAACGATTGGTGGTAGGCGCTTCGTGGAACAGCGCGTCCATCGCCGCGACATCGTCTGCCATCAGTGCCGCCTCGTAGGCCTCGAACGCGGCGGTAACTTCCGCCAATAGGACTGGATCGTCGATTGTCATGCCGGATGCTCCTTTATCCAGTGGCGGGCGATGTCGATGCGCCGCGCTATCCATGCCTCCTCGCTGGCGAGCACATGGTCTACGAACCGCGCCACTGCGCGCGCGCGCGCCGGGTGTCCGGCGACCCGGCCATGCAGCCCGACCGACATCATCCGCCCGCCTTCCTCACGCAACTGCTCAAACGTGTCGCGAAGATAGCGAAAGAACTGCTCGCCCTCGGCGAACCCGTTGTAAGCAACGAACTTCATGTCGTTGGCGTCGAGCGAATAGGGCAAGATCAACTGCGCCTTGCCATGCCGCCGGTCCCAGTAGGGCAGGTCATCCGCGTAGCTGTCCGCATCGTACACGAAACCGCCTTCCTCGGCGACCAGCCGCGCGGTGTTGGGCGAGGTCCGCCCCTGATACCAGCCCAGCGGCCGCGATCCGGTCAGTGTCTCGTGCAGCGCGATGGCTTCGGCGATATGCGCGCGCTCAACGTCTTCGGGGACCGTCTGATAGTCGATCCAGCGTAAGCCATGGCTGGCGATCTCCCAATCCGCGGCCAGCATCGCTTCAACCGCTTGCTGGTTCATTTCCATAGCTCCGGCGACGCCGAACACAGTGATGGGAACGCGCCGCGACGTGAACAGCCGATGCAGCCGCCAGAATCCCGCGCGGCTACCGTACTCGTAGAGGCTTTCCATCGCCATCGCGCGATCTGGGTGGCTGGCCGCGCCGACCATTTCAGACAGGAACGATTCTGATCCCGCATCGCCGTTGAGCACGGAATTCTCGGCGCCCTCCTCGTAATTGATCACGAATTGCACGGCCACGCGGGCGCCGCCCGGCCAACGCGGGTCGGGCGGACTGGCCCCATAGCCGACAAGGTCGCGCGCGCTCATTTCGCAGCCTCAACCATTCCAGGCCTCCAGCGCCGCCGGCACGGCATCGCCGGGCGTCAACGCATAGCCAGCCATGCGCAGGCAAGCTTCCAATGCGCCCAGTGTGGTGAGCACCGCATCCTTGCGTGCGTTGTAGCCCATCGCGCCAATCCGCCAGATTTTGCCAACCAGCGGGCCGAATGCGGTGCCGATCTCGATCTCGAAATGCTCACGCATCGCGGTGCGCACAGCCTCGCCGTCGATCCCATCGGGAATGTAGACGCCGGTGACGTTGGTCATGCGGTGGGCATCGTCGCCAAATACCGTGAGCCCCATTGCGCGCAAGCCCGCCGTGACAGCCCGGCCTGCCCGCACATGACGGTCGAACCGCACTTCCAGGCCCTCACCCAGCGCGACACGCGCGCATTCGCGTGCCGCATAGAGCATAGAGGTCGCTTCTGTGTGGTGGTTGAGTCGTTTTTCGGACCAGTAGTCGATGATCATCGCCAGATCGAAATAATTAGAGGCGATGCGCGGCCCGGTGCCTTCCTCGATGTCGGGGCGACGGATGCCCAGTTCCACATGGCGGCGCTTGCCAATGTGTTCAGCAGCGCGCTCGGAGATCGTGATCGGCGCCGAACCGGACGGCCCGCCAAGGCACTTCTGCAAGCCGCCGGTAACGATATCGATGCCCCAGCGGTCCGCTGCGATCTCCATGCCGGAAAGCGTCGCGGTGGCATCGACGTACGAGAACGCACCAGCATCGCGGCACAGGGCGCCCAGCCCTTCCAGCGGCTGCGCCATCGTCGTCGATGTATCGCCGTGGACCGTCGCCACCAGGACCGGCCCAGTCCGCTCAATGGCTTGCGCAATCGCCTCGATCGGCACGACTTCGCCCCAGGGTACTTCGACCTGTTCGATCTTCGCACCGATACGCTCAAGGATCTCGATAAGCAGCAGCCCGAACCGGCCAAAATTGACGACGAGAACAGTTTCACCCGGTGCGACCATCGACACCAGCGATGCCTCGATCGCCGAACGTGCAGTGCCGTTGATTAGCATCGTCCACTGGTTCTGCGTCCCGAAGATGGGACGATAGAGCGACATCACGTCGTTCATGAACCCGGTCATCTCAGGATCGAATTGTCCGAGCAGGTCCGCCGACATCGCGCGCAGCACACGCGGATGGCAATTGATCGGCCCCGGCCCCATCAGCAAACGGCGCGGCGGGTCGGCTTCCCCAAACAAGAGAGGATCAAGCTTAGCGGTCAAGCGAATCTCCGAAGCTGTCTATGAAGCCGAGCATAGCGGCGAGCGCGACATCGGCGTCCGCGACTTCGACATGCTCGGCAGGGTTGTGACTGATGCCGCCGCGGCAACGGATGAACAACATGGCCGTGGGACACAGCGCCGACATCACCATCGCATCATGGCCCGCTCCCGATACCAGCCGACGTACGGGTTGCCCTGTCCGGGCAACCGCCCCGTCCAGCAGGTCCATTAGCGCCGGATCGCACGGACTTGCGGCCAAATCGTGAACCAGCGCAACCTCGATCGAAACAGCGCGGACCTTTGCTATTCCGTCAAGTTTAGCAAGGACCGCTTCGGCGGTACGATCGCGGCGCTGCTGGTCTCCCGAGCGGATATCAAGGCTGAATTCAACCGCCCCGGCGATGACATTTGGCGCGCCGGGCGAGACGTCCAGCGATCCCACCGTCGCCACAAGGTCCGCATCGTCCTCGCGTCCGGTACGCTCCACAGTCAGCACCATTTCGGAGGCGGCCGCCAGCGCGTCGTGGCGATAGTCCATCGGCATCGTACCGGCATGGCCAGCCTCGCCGCGCACGGTGACGCGATAGCGCAGCTGTCCAGCGATCCCGGTGACTGTGCAAAGCGCCAGCCCTTCGCGTTCCAGCACCGGGCCCTGCTCGATGTGCGCTTCGAAATAAGCCGCCACCGAACCGTCGTTGCGCACGGCATCGAGATACACGGCGGGATCGACCCCCGCATCGGCCAGCGCAGTCCCCTTGGAATCGGCGATGTCGAGCGCGGACGCATCGAGTATGCCCGCCACGGCGCGGCTGCTGAGCATCGCGGCGGGAAAGCGTGAGCCTTCCTCGTCACCGAACGCGATCACCTCAATCGGAAAGGTCTTGCGCTCCTGCCGTTCGCGCAGCGCGGCCACGCATTCGATCCCAAGCATGATGCCAAGCGGCCCGTCGTAGCGACCGCCATCGTTCACGCTGTCAAGATGGCTGCCGATCATCAGCGCGGGCGCGTTTTCATCGGTGCCATCGTAGCGGCCCACAAGGTTGGCCGCCGCATCGCGCGCAACGCTCATCCCCGCCTGTTCCATCCACCCCACAAGAGCTTGCTGTGAGGCTTCGTATGCAGGCGAGAGATAGCCACGATATAGCCCGCCCTCTATATCGCTGTAGGGCGGCACACCAAGTGCATCGCATCGCGCCACGGCCCGCGCGCCTCCGGGAACAGTTGCGCTCACCATGCCACGACCTCGCCGTCGCTGCGCGGGTCTGTCGCCCCGGAGAACGTCCCGTCGGCACAGTACACAACTGCACCGGCGTGACCCATAAGATCGGTTAGCGGCCCAACACGCTCAACGTCGTGTCCGGCAGTTGCCAGCGCATCGTATATGCCCTTCTCGAAGCCGTCTTCCAGCTTGAGCGATGTCGATTGCTCACCCCAGGTCCGCCCCAGCAGCCAGCGCGGGGTCGTGATCGCGGTCTGTAGGTCAACGCCGTACTGGACGTGGCGTGTGAACAGCGTCGCCTGCGTCTGCGGCTGTCCCTCCCCGCCCATCGTCCCATACGCCATCACGCGCCCGTCATCGAACGCCGCGAGCGCCGGATTGAGCGTGTGGAAAGGCTTGCGCCCGGGCCTGAGCGCATTCCAGCCATCAGCCGCGAGCTTAAAGGATGCTCCCCGGTTTTGCCACGTGATCCCGGCCTCTGGCAGCACCAGACCGGAACCGAATTCGTGATAGGTGGATTGGATCGCAGAGACGACGCGGCCTTGACGGTCTGCCGCGCCGAACCAGCAGGTATCGCCGGGATGCGATGGTTGGGGCCATGGGAGCGCAGTTTGCGTATTAATCCGTGCAGCCAGCGCGTCGAGCGCGGATGCATCATCGAGAAAGTCCTGAAACCCAAATCTGGTGTATTCTGGATCGCCCACATGTTCGTCACGAAGCAGGAACGCCTGCTTGGTCGCTTCGACCAGCCGGTGAACGTGATCGAACCCGTCCGCTTCGGCTGCTGCGACCCGGTCATACAGCGCAAGGATCAGCAACGAAGCGAAACCCTGCGTCGGCGGAGCGGTGTTGTATAGCTGCGCGCCTTTGATACCGACTGTCAGCGGATCGGGATGGATGGCGCGATGGGCGGCGAGGTCCTCGGCAGTAACCGGGCTGCCCAGCGCAGCAAGGTCCGCAGCGATCGCATCAGCCAGCGCGCCGCGATAAAAGCTGTCTGGGCCTTCGTGCGCAAGTTGTCGGAAAGTTGCGGCAAGCGCCGGCTGGCGCAAAACGTCGCCCTGCTGCAATGGTCCGTTGTCCGGTTCGAATACCGTTGCATAAGCGCCAGGCTGCTTGCGCAGTTCGCCGCCCTTTTCCGCAGCGACCCGCGCACCGCCTGCACTAACCAGCACGCCGTTTTCAGCATGGCCAATGGCATCGCGGAGCAGGCGTGCGAACGGCATGGTGCAATACGGCGCATCCAGCACTGCTTCCCAAGCCGAAACCGTGCCCGCCACCGTGTTCGCTGCCAATGGCCCGCGCGAGGGTATCTCTGTATGGCCTGCGTAGTAAGAAAGGTCTGCCCGCGCCGCAGCGCCGCCGCACCCATGCACCGAATGGACGATGCCGTCAGGTTCGCGCACCAGCCAGAACCCATCGCCGCCAATTCCCGTCATATGCGGGTAAACCGCTGCCAAGGTCGCCGCCACAGCGACCGTCGCTTCCACCGCATTGCCGCCGTCGCGCAGCACGGCACATCCAGCCTCGGCCGCTGCGCGGTGCGGTGCGGTGACGATGCCGTTGGTTCCGGTGACGGTTTCGAGCATGGGCAAGTCAGTCCGGCAAGACACTGAGATAGGCCTTGAGCACCTTCGCTGCGTTGACCGCGGCCAGGTCCTCGAACACGTCCGAAGCATTCTTGTCGCGATCGCCGCCGGCAAGGTCCGACAGGCCGCGAATATGAATCACCGGGATCTGGTTGGCATAAGCGACTTGCGACACCGCTCCGCTTTCCATCTCCAGTATTTCGGCTTTCCAGGCGCGGAACAGGTATTTGCGGAACTGGGCGTTATCCATGTAGACCGGCGCGGTCACGCCGATGCCGCCGACGATCAGTTGCGGTGCTTCGGGAAGACACAGCTCAGCTTCGGCGGGCATGTATTCGCTGCGCTCGACGCAGTGCTCAAGCTCCAGCGTCGGTGCTATGTCATTCGCAAGTTCGAGCAACTCGGCATCGACCGGAAAGTAGATATGCCGCTTGCGCTCTTCGGCGGCATTGCCGAGGTAGACCCCGCGCGGAAAAATGAATTCCCAGTTTTCCGGAACTCCCTCCATTGGCGGATCGGGCGATACATAGCCATCCTTGGTCAAGCGCCCGAACGCGGTTTCCATGTACTGCGCCCATGTCTCGTTGATAAGCACATCACCGATGGCATGAGCGGGATTAACGCCGCCCGCGACACCCGAAAAGACGATGCGCTTAACGTTGAACCGCTCAATGGCGAGCTGCGTGTTCATCGCCGCGTTGACGATGCTGACGCCGGTTTCCATCAACACCACCGGCTTGCCTTCCATCGTGCCAACCAGAAACCGCCAGCCGTTGATATTGTGCGATACTGCATCATCGACACTTGCAGACAGCGCGTTCCACTCCGGCGCATAGGCGGTCATAACCACCGTACGCGGCGTTTCGTCGAGCTTGGCGGAAGCCAGCGCTGTGCCTGCGGGCACTGCGACAATCACCAGCGCAAGGGCGGCAAGGCGGGCAAGAAACATGCGAAGCATCAGGCGGTTCCCATCCAGACAAAGCGGAAAATGAACAACAGGGCGAGGAGCAAAAGGAACCAGTCCGCCCGCGAAATCGTCCCGCGTATGATCTTAAGGATCGCGTGCGCGGTAATGCCGAAGGCAAGGCCATTGGCGATCGAGAATGTCAGCGGGATCATTGCTACGGTGAGGAACGCGGGAATCGCCGAAAGCGGATCGTCCCATTCGACTTCGGTGAGCGGCAGCAGCATCAGCCCGCCGACTATGATGAGCGCCGGGGCCGTGGCCGAAATCGGAATGACCTGCGCAAACGGCGCAACGAAGATCAACGCCAGAAACAGCAAACCAGTGACAATCGCAGTCAGACCCGTGCGTCCGCCCGCCTGCACACCCGCTGCGCTTTCAACGTAGCTGGTGACAGTGCTCGTACCGACCATCGAGCCAACGATGGTGGCCGTCGCATCAGCAGTGAGCATACGGTTGAGCTTAGGAATCTTGCCGTCTTCGCGCATCAGCCCGGCGCGTTTGGTCACGGCGACCAGCGTGCCGAGGCTGTCGAACAAATCGACGAACAGGAACACGAACACGATCTCAAGGATACTGAGACCGACCTGCCCGTTGAAGCCAAACACAGAACCCAAGTCGAGCTGGAACACCGTGCTGGTGAGCGCCTCGAACGAGTAAGGTTCCGGCTTGAATTCGACCACGCCGACGATCCAGCCCAGAATTGCCGTCGCAACGATACCGATCAGCATGGCGCCGCGCACACGCCACACGCTCAGCGCGCCGATCACGACAAGTCCGAAAACCGCGAGCGCCGCACCCGGCGCACGCAGATCTCCCAGCGCCACGAAGGTCGCCGGATTGGCAACGACAATCCCGGCATCCTTGAAGCCGATGAAGCCAATGAACAGGCCGATTCCGCCAGCGACCGCGGCGAACAGGTAGTTGGGAATAACATTGATGATGAGCTGGCGAATCCCGGTCACGGTCAGCAACAGGAAAATGATGCCGGAAACGAACACGCAGCCAAGAGCCGTCTGCCATGGGACGCCCATTTGTCCGACCACGGTGAAGGCCAGATAGGCGTTGAGGCCCATTCCCGGCGCCATTGCCAACGGGGTGTTGGAACTCAGCCCCATCAGGATCGAGGCAAAGGCGGCAGCAAAGCAAGTCGCAGCCGCCACACCGACAACCGGCATCCCTGCAGCGCCGAGGATCGCCGGGTTGACAAGGACGATGTAGGCCATCGTCAAAAACGTCGTTGCCCCCGCGATAATTTCGGTGCGGACGTCGGTGCCGCGCTCGGTCAACAGGAAATAGCTGTTGAGCCTGCTGGTCATTGTCGGCGGTGGAGCAATGTCCACCCCATCTTGACGGTCGTTGTCTGTCATTAAGCCAGTGCCCCCTCGATTGCGTCGCTTGTTGCCGTCTGGGGCAGGGCGGCCCCGATAAGTCCGCCCTGTTCAAGCCGTGCGGCAAGGCGGAACAGCGCCTGCTCGCCGCCGCGCCGTCCGATCAGTTGCAACCCCAATGGCAATTGCCCCGGTCGCGCCAAGGGAACCGCCATCGATGGCAATCCAGTGAAGCTGATTGGCTGAGTATGAATGCCAAGGTCCGAGCGCGCCGATCGCATCTCGCCGTCGATCATAATCCTTGGATCGTCAACGGGCGGCGCAACGCACGGCGTGGCGGGCGCGAGCATCACGTCGCAGTCGGCCATCAGGCCTTCAAGCCGGGCAAGGAAATCTTCCCGGAACGCATAAGCCTCCTGCGCCACCTCGTCGGGCAGCAGCGCACCGGCAAGCAGACGGTCACGCACCTGCGGGTCGAACGCCATGGCTTCTTGCGCCAAGGCATCGCGATGCAGCCTGCCGCCCTCGTAAGCGGTGATAAGGAAAGCGGCGGAACGGGCCCGCGCAATGTCGGGCAAGCTGATTTCCGGCGCGCCGGGCGCGATCTGCGCCATCGCGGTGATCATGTCGAGATCCGCGTTCTGCGCGAAGCGTCCACCAAGCCGCGCAATACGCGGCAGTTCGCCCGACCAGTCAACCGAGCGCCCGGTCAGCACTTCCCAGACCGCCGCCATATCCGCGACGCTGCGAGCGAAATGGCCGACATCGTCGAAGCTTTCGGCAAACGGGAAAACGCCTGTCAGCGGCAAATCGCCGTGCGTGGGCTTGAGACCGAAAATACCGGTCAGCGCTGCGGGAACGCGCACCGATCCGTTGGTGTCCGATCCCAGCGAGAACGCAAGCAACCCAGCGGCCACCACCGCCGCCGATCCCCCGGACGAACCGCCTGCAAGCCGCTGCGTATCGTGAGGGTTGCGCGTGGTCCCGTGCAGGTCGTTGATCGTGGCAAAGCCATAGGCGAACTCATCCATGTTGAGCGTCGCGACAAGGATTGCCCCGGCCCCGGTCAGCCGCTCTATCGCCTCTGCATCTCGCATGGCAGGCTCCGCCATCGCATGAACGCGTGATCCCCCCGTGGTGGGCAATCCCGCGACATCGAAGAGGTCCTTCACGCCGTACGGCACGCCTGCCAGCGGTCCGGGATCGCCACCTTTCGCGACGATCGCATCGACACGGGAAGCTTCAGACCGCGCGCGATCCTGCAAAAAACGCGTGACGGCGTTGATCGAGGCATTGGCCCGTTGCAGCTCCAAGATCGCCCGTTCGACAATATCAAGCGCCTTGGTTGCTCCAGAACGGACCGCCTGCGCCGTTTCAACTACCCCCACCGCCATTAGTCGCTTCCCAGCTCGCCGCGCAGATTGCGGGCGTGCTGTCCGAGCAGGTTGGTGTGGTCGACGACGCCCGACATGCACTCGTCGGGAATGGCGATCCCTGCTGTCTCGGCAAGGGCAGCAACGTCGGCCCGCGTTGCAGGCGCAGCGCCAAATACCGGGGTATCATGGCGTGGGCTCTGGGTCTGATCCGGGTTTCCAGCCCTCCCGTCAGCGGTGACCTGACGCGCGAAACGTGCCGCAAGCCCGGCGCAGACGAATAGCTGTAACTGGTGGAAGATCATTAACGGCAGGATGATCATCCCGACTTGCGCCGGCGCGAACAGTGCGCCTGCCATTGGCACGCCGGAAACAAGGCTTTTCTTTGAGCCGCAGAACAACAGAACTATGAAGTCCTCTCGCTGCAGGTTCCCTAGCCGAGCCATGGCCACGGTCGCCAGCATNACCAGCGCGAGGATGACCGCGCTTACGATCAGAATCACGGCGAGGTCGTCAATCCCAATCCGANACCAGATGCCCTGCACCACGGCCGCGCTGAATGCAGAATAGACAACCAGCAGNATCGACGTACGGTCGAGGGGCATAAGGATCTTCTTGTGCCGGTCAACGAACCCGCCAATCACTGGACGCAGTAAGTGACCGGCAATGAACGGCAGAAGCAACTGCACCAGAATCTTCTGAACCGCGCTCCAATCGAACCCGCCCCCCGCTGCACTGGCGGTCATCAGGAAACCGACCAGCAAGGGTGTCAGGAAGATGCCGGCCAAGTTGGAAAGCGACGCGCTGCACACCGCCGCAGCCACGTTGCCGCGCGCCATAGAGGTAAACGCAATCGAGGATTGCACCGTCGAAGGCAGCAAGGTGAGGAAAAGCAACCCGGAGACCAGTAGCGGGCTCATCCACGTGGCCAGCAGTGCCGACGTCGTCAGCCCGAGGATCGGAAACAGGACGAACGTGGCTGTCAGGACCATGGCGTGGAGCCGCCAGTTGCCGATTCCTTCCATGATCGCCTCTCGCGACAGCTTTGCGCCATGCAGAAAGAACAGGAATACAATGGCAATATCGGCCAGCGTTTCGAAAAATGGTGCTGCGGCACCGCGCGCTGGCACAAACGAAGCGAGCGCAACGACACTGACGAGCCAGAAGAGGAATGGATCTATACCCGGAAGTGACGGCAGACGGCGCATACCCAATTTGACGTGCCTTTTTGAACCCTATCTATCAAACGCAATAAAGCGCACAGATTGTATCGGAAATTCGCACACTGGTGAGGACAGTCATCGAAATGATAGTCCGGACAATCCAATAACTGCCATTATGTAAAATCGTTCCCCTTTGTGATTTCCCACGCGTTTCCAGCACTTTCCATTGGACTTCGTGTTTGTTCCAAGCATTGGTGTCGGTAACGGCTGATCAAGCGATAATGCCCCGGTCAAACGCGCCGAGCCATACTGCTTCTTCCACGCATAAAGCGAATGCGTGCTTACACCCAATCGCTTCGATACTTCCGACACCGGATAACCG
>JGI24025J20009_10000324_pt1 | contig 36923 bp, 28 predicted proteins | sample Cruoilmetagenom3_FD_20009 | JGI IMG/M metagenome (IMG submission 20009) | reverse complement strand
TGGCTTAGAAATAACTTGAACACTACCGCACTGAGGGTTGAAAGATCGCAAGTGTTACAAGAAACCGCACAAACTGTAGCCAGTTAAATAACTGGCTGGTATGCTATTTACGTCAAAGTCGCTCGGTAATTAGACCGACATAATCCCTTGGGAATCACAATTTTTAAAACAAATAAATTAAAAGAGCGTGACAGCTCTGATATTTCATCATTGCCCGATTCGTTTAGCGTACGTGTTAAGTCACCTTCACCTTGCGATATGTTTTTCATCATGTCTGCGGCAAGGCGGGTAGGCGTGAGTATACTTTTACCAATAAAGTAACTTAATAAAATGACAGCAATAATCATAACTAAGGCGCTAATTATGATGAGATTACGTTGCTCGCTAAACGCTTCATCTATTGAATCTAGGTATACGCCTGAGCCAATAATCCATTGCCACGGGCTAAAGCCTTTTACAAATGCGACTTTATCTACCGGCTGATCTTTTCCTGGTTTTGGCCATTTATAAGGTATAAAACCTTCTTTTTGTTGTTTTACAATGTTCACCATTTCTACAAAAAGTGCTTTGCCATCGGGGTCTTTATTATTACTTAAGTCTTTACCGTTAAGCGCAGGCTTTATTGGATGCATTACCATTTTGGGTTGGTAGTTGTTTACCCAAAAGTAATTTGTTTTGTCATAGCGCAGCGCTTTTATAGTGGCCAGTGCTTGTGATTGAGCCTGCGCTTGTGTGAGTGTATTGTTTTGTTCAAGCTGGTGGTAATGCTCAATAATACTGTATGCCGTTTCTACTACATTTTGGGTTTTTAGATATTGCTCGTTTTTGAGTGAGCTATATTGATGAGTTAAGCTAGATATACTAAGTACTATTAGGCCAAATACAACAATGGCTATTAACAGTAAAAAACGCTGGAAAATACTGAAACTACGTAGGTTAAGCATTAATTTGTCCTCAATTAGTGTACGCCTTAGCGCATAGAATAAGCGTAGCTAAAAAAAGCGTTTAATCTAGGCTTACTAACTTATTAAGACAAAAAAAAGGCTGATTTTTCAATCAGCCTTTAGTCTATTTAGTCGTCATATGATTATTTAACATCAAAATGTCGATTAAAGAAGTTTGTGATGGTTTGGTGTAAATGTGTTTGCACCTGTTTACCGCGTAAGCTGTGTTTTGAGCCTGGGTAGGTCATCATTTCAAACTGTTTTTCGTTATCTTGTAGTTGTTTAAATAATTTAGTGGCGTGGGTAAATAACACGTTGTCATCGGCCATGCCATGGTAAATCATTAATGGGCCTTTTAAGCCATCAGCGTATGGAAATACGGCGCTGTCTTCGTAGCCTTTGGCATTGGTTTTAGGATGACCAAGGTAGCGCTCAGTGTAGTGGGTGTCGTAAAGTGCCCAGTCAGTAACTGGTGCTCCCGATACACCGGCTTGAAAGTAATCGCCCGCTTTAAACATGGTCATTAGGGTCATGTATCCGCCATAACTGTGGCCATAAATACCAATGCGTTGTGGGTCTACGTAATCAAGCGTGCGTAAAAACTCAACGCCTTTAATTTGATCTGCTACTTCTACAACACCTAAGTGTTTGTAAATAGCGTCTTCAAACTTTTTACCACGGTTGTATGAGCCTCGGTTATCGAGCTGAAAAATAACATAGCCTTGTTGCGCCATGTATTGAAAGTACAAGTTTTTGCTGCGCCAGCTATTTGTTACGCGTTGTGCATGCGGGCCGCCATATACATTAACAATTACTGGGTGCTTTTTACCGTCGGCAATATTACTTGGTTTAAACAAGCGGTAATGCATTACTTGGCCATCTTCAGCTTTAATTGTGCCGTACTCTGGAGTTGCTAAATCACTTAAATAAGGTGTTAATGGGTGGCTATCATCAAGCTTATTTTGTTCAAGCCATGTGATAAATTCGCCGTTTACTTTACGTAGTGCCGCCGAGTTAGGCTTGTTTACCGATGAGCTATTATCAATAAACGTTTTGCTGTCTTTAGCCATTACCACTTTGTGGTATTGGCCTTGTTCGGTGATGCGCTTAATATTGCCTTTTTTAAACAGTGGTGCGCTGTATAAATGGCTTTCAAGCGGGGTGTCTTTACGTCCTGCAAAGTACACTATGCCTTTTTTCTCATCCACGCCTTTTAAGCTATCAACAACCCAGTCTCCTGAAGTGATTTGTCGAATTAGCTGGCCATTAGTGCGGTACAAATAAAGGTGTTTAAAACCATCGCGCTCAGAAGCCCATACAAAATGCTTTTTGTCTTTTAAGAAATGCAGATCAAAGTTTAAATTGATCCACGTATCGCTGTTTTCTGTTAACGCTACTTTTTGCGTTTTAGCATCGCTATTGTAAAAACGTAGTTCTAACTTATGTTGTGAGCGATTTTGCCATTGATACGAAAGGGTAGTGCTGTCTTTTAGCCATTTAGCACGTGCAATGTAAATGTCTTTATCGTCGCCTAAATCAACCCAGTCAACGTTTTGATTATTTAAAGACACCACGCCAAGTTGTATTTCAACGTTGTCGGTGCCTGTAAATGGGTAACGCTGATTAAATAGCTTTACTTCGTCTGCATAAATTTCGTTACGGATAGCTTCTTTTACTGGGGTTTCATCTACGCGAGTGAATGCAATTTTAGATTCATCGCCTGCCCACCAGTAGCCAGTCATACGGCTCATTTCTTCTTGTGCTACAAATTCGGCCATGCCGTTTTTAATAACGCCGCCGCCATCTTTGCTCAGTTGTATTTCTTTACCTGAATCAAGTGCTAAAGCGTAAAGGTTTTGCTCGCGAATAAACGATACATAGTTACCTTTAGGAGAAAAACGGGCATCGGTTTCAAACGCTTCTGTATTGGTAAGTTTTTTACTTTTACCAGATGCAAGCTCGTAATAATACAGGTCACCATTGAGTGGGAATAACAGAGCTTTGCCGTCTTTAGACCATTTGTACTCTAAAATACCTTTACCAAAAATACGTTGGCGTTCGCGGCGTGCTTTTTCCTCATCAGAGAGGTTTTCTGGGCCTGAAAACAGCTTTGCAGAATCAACCAGTATTCTGTTGGTGTTATCTTTTAAGTTGTATTCCCATAAATCATAACGGTTGTAGTCATCGGTTTTACCTTGCAGGTAAGTTACGCGGCTACCGTCTGGTGAAAATTTAAGTTGTACGGGAGCTTTACCCGACAAGCTCGGATCATCAAAAATACGCTCTAGCGATAATGGTTTTGCTTGTACGCTCAGTGCGCCAACAGCTAGCGGTAGTGCGAGGGTTAAGTGTTTTATTTTTTTTAGCACAAGGTTGCCTTAGCTTATTATAAATATTGTATTAAATGGTAAAGCTAAGCGTGTGCAACTGCAAATAAATGCTATAAAGTGGCCATTATTAAAGACTAACTAGGATGTGACGATGACGAACCACACTTTTGAACTCGCCCCAGAGCTTAAGCGCGATTGTATAGAACTGGCAGATTGGCCTTTATGTAAGGTGCTATTACTTAACGACAGCCAATACCCTTGGTTTGTATTGGTGCCCAGAAAACCTAATTTAAAAGAGATCATCGATTTATCTGATGCCGATCAAATTGTATATTTAAAAGAGTCGGCCAAACTCAGCAAGCTTATTATGCAAGTGTTTAGCCCTGATAAATTAAACGTGGCCGCTTTGGGTAATATGGTGCCGCAATTACATATTCATCATATTGCACGTTTTACAACTGATGCTGCGTGGCCTGCGCCGGTGTGGGGTAAGTTTCCTGCAAAACCATACACAGATGAGCAAATAATAGCGCTAAAAAAAGCGCTGCAGTTATAAACTACAGCGCTTTATTAAACTATTACAAAGTATTACGTGTTGGGTTAGTTAAGGCCTAACACGTCTTTGCCTTGTTTAAAGGTTACATCAACCGGAATATTCGCTTGGCTTAGTTTTTCTAAGTCTTTAGCAAGCTCTTCTTTAATATCGCCATGAGTGGTAATTAGTTGATCTACTTTTTCGTAATCGCCGTCACCTTGTAATGTTAAAATTAAGCGCGACAGCTTAGCCATAGCCACGCCCATTTTTTCCATATTTACACGGTATAAACCCTCTTCATTTTTAGAAAAAGCGCCTTCTTGAGCAAAAAAGTTAAAGCGGATCATGTTGGCTTTACCATGTGCGCTTGATGCACCAAAACGTACTGAGCGGAAAATACCCGCCATAAAGGTGGTGTAGTAATCTTCTAATGTGCCTTCGGTAATTTCGCCTTTTTTAAGTAACTGCTCAACCATGTATAAACCTAAAATATCGGCTTTACCTTCTTCAAGTGCACTTGCGTGCTCTTGTAATGATTGGCGCACAGTGCCTTTATTTGTAATGGTGTTTTTAATACCTAGGCCATGAGCCACTTCGTGAAACATGGTATTGGCAAAAAAGGCGTTAAAGGTAATATGCTTACGTTGCTCAGGTACAATTAACTGCTCAGCAATTGGCACTAAAATTTTATCAAATTTTGCACGCATTGCGTTTTTAAGCTGCAGACGACGAGTGCCTTTTTCAAGCTGTACTTGCTCATCGTTTGGTAAGTTAATGGCAATCGTTTTGCTGCCCGCATTTGAGTGACCTGCATAGTAAACCACATCGTAAGCATTTAAGTCAGCGTCTGAGCCTGGCACTTCTTGTTTATATTTAGCATCTACCGGTAGACCTTTTTGAAGCTCTGGTAAAAAGGCCGCAAATTTAGCTAGGCGCTCGCTCCATTTTAAATCTTTAATTAGTACATACGACTCATAAGCAGAGCGGTAGCCAAAGAGTTGATCTTCATAGGTTTCAATTGGGCCAATAACCACATCAACTGGGTTATTTTTCATGTCCATCCAGGCAAAGTCAGAACCCTGAAAATCATCTTTTTGTAGTGCATCAGCACGTAGGTTTAAGTAATTAGCAAATTCTTTGTCATCGGCAAGCTTACTGGCTTCACGTAATAAATCTGCTGCTTTAGCTAACTCCTCAGCATATTCTTTTGAGTAAGGCACGCTGTAAAGGTTACCTTGCTCATCACGTTTAATTAATGAATAAAGGCCTTTTTTATTTTCTACGTCGGCGTTATTTAGCTCTTCTTTTGTTATGTCGGCAGGGTAGAATTGTGCGCCAAGGGCTTTTTCTTTGTAACCTGATAAAAACGGTTCGTCACCATTTAAACGATCCCAAGGGCCGTAGTTAATATCAGCAAATTTACGTACTTTTTCATCACTTAGTTTTGCTAAAAAAGCGTCTTTATTATCGCCAAAAGCCTGCTTCCAAAATAGCTCGTCCATAATTTTAGAGGCATCGATAAGCTTAGCAACCATGGCTTTTTGATTCTCACTTAAATGAGATAGGTCGGCTTCTAGGCTAAAGTCGGTGTAAATATCTAAACGTTGTTTATCAATATTAATTAAATCTGGGCCAGCTTGTGCGGCACTTTTTTGAGCAAGTTCTACACCTGTGGCTTCGGTCGAAGAGGGGGCTTGCTCTGAGCATGCACTAAGAAAAACGACGCCTGAGAGTAAAATTGCTTGGCTAATTTTGTTTAAGATCATTTGATTGCCTGTTAAAAAAGTAAGTTTAATTATTTGTACGCTTAAATTTAATTGCTAGCGCGTACAAACGTTTCCTTATAGTGACTGCATTAAAGCAAAACTAAATGGTAAATAGCAAGTGTTTGGCGGTGTACCGCGCCTACAGGCGATAATAACAATTAATTTATATAATTTTCTTAACTTTATCGGTAAGTTAGATAATACTCATTGTATTACTCATTTTATCCGAGGTTAGCAGTTGCATTGCGGCCCAGAAACAAAAGGATGACAGTTCTATGTCTACAGAAAATGCACTATTAACGATTTTGGTTGATAGAATCAATAACGACACTTTGGTTTTACCTACGTTACCTGAAGTTGCAATTAAAGTGCGCCAAGCGGCCGATAACCCTGATGTAAACCTAATGCAAATGTCAGACGTGATTGGGCAAGACCCGGCTCTTTCAGCGCGAATGATTAAAGTGGCTAACAGTGCAATTATGGGCCGAGCGGTTAAAGTGTCTAACTTACAGCAAGCGGTTACGCGCATTGGTTTACGCCAAATTAAAAATATAGCAACCGCAATGGCAATGGAGCAGCTGTTTGTTTCTAATAATGAGCTAATAAAAGGCTACATGAGTAAAGCGTGGCAAAAAACGCTAAATGTGGCTGGGCATTCAATAACGCTTATGGCGTTTTATTTACAAAATAATAAACGTACATCGTTAAATAGTGACGCTATTACGCTGGCGTCGTTGGTATATAACATTGGTGTACTGCCTATTTTAACCGAAGCTGAGCGCCACCCAGAGGTGTTTGCTAACCCAAGCTTTTTAGCGCATGCAATTCAAAAGCTCAGTGGTAAAATTGGTGGCTCAATTATGGGAGCGTGGGAGTTTCCACCTGAATTTGTAAATGTTGCTAGGCATTGGGCCGACCCTACGTATCGCCCTGAAGAGATTGGTTATGTTGATTTTATTCGTATTGGCGCTATTTTAGAGGGGACTTTACAGGTTTCTGATAAATCAGCGGCTTTACAAACTTACATAGATAAAGGCGTCATTCCTTCTATGCAGCTATTTTCAAGTGACGAATACAACGACATGCTTGAAAATTTAAAAGACACATTTAGCTAATTAGCAGTTATAAAGGTAAAAGCAAAAAGCACGACTAAGTCGTGCTTTTTTTGGTTTTAATAGCGCTTATAATTTTAGCGTTTTATAAATCTTCTGCATCACCTAAACCGGCCGTCAGCTCTTCAAGCAGTAGCTTGATTTCTTCTGAGGCTAAAATAAAGTCAGCATCTAATTTAACTGCCATATCTTCTTTAGGAATATCGGCGTTTTCTTCTTTTAAAGTTTCTGAGTAGCTTAAACGCTTGATAGAGCCATCGTTTTGCAGCATAAACTTCAGGCGTTCTTGCCAATCAAGTGCAAGTTTGGTCACGCGTTTACCATTTTCTAGGTGCGATTTAACTTCATCACACGATAAATCATGACCTTTTAGTTTAACCTGTGCGCCACTGTCATCGGCTTCTTCTAGCTCAGCATCAAAACCTATAGCAAAGTTTTCAGGGGTGCTGAAGTTAGTTAGCCAATCAGTTAAAAATACATCTAGGTCGTAGTTTGCAAAAGCAGGTACTACCGGTAATGTGCCCAGAGACTTACGCAGCAATGCAAGTAGCTCTTCTGCTTTATTAAAACTGCCGCTGTTTACTACAACCCAGCCGTTTTCTTGGTCAATAAAAGCAAACTGTAGGCTCGATTTTTTAAACGCTTGAGGTAATAAGGTAGTTAAAATGTTTTCTTTTAACTCGTCTTTTTCTTTCTTTTTAACAGGGCGGTTTTCTTCCGCTTCTATTTGATCTACTTTTTCGGCAACCATTTCATTAACAACAGATGCAGGCAGCACTTTTTCTTCACGTTTGGCACACACTAAAATGCTTTTTTGTGAAAAATGCGCCAGCGAGTCACCATGCTTACCAAATGCTTTTGTCCAACCAAATGTAGAAAGGTCTTGAGAGCCACAAGGGCGAAATACATCTTGTTCTAACGCTTTTTCAAACTCTTCTTGAGTGTACGAAACATCTTGCTTAAAGCGATAACAAATCAGGTTACTAAACCACATAAGGTAACTTTTCCATCTTTTAAATTTGCTCAATCATAGCAATAAAATGGGGTTCTCGAAATGGCTGATTTTAAGCAAAGCCGTTATTGGTTAAATAATGGCTTTGGCATGTTTTTAGGAAATTCAATATGGTAATGAAGCCCTTTGCCAGGCTCACTGCTTGCCTCTATTGAGCCGCTAAGTGTTTGCTTAACTAAGTTAAAGGTTATGTGTGTGCCTAACCCACTGCCGCCTTGGTCGCGTTTTGTAGTAAAAAATGGGTCAAACAATTTGGCTAATTGCTCTTTTGTAACGCCATTGCCGTTATCGGTGTAGTCAATAATAAGGAGTGTGTCATCGGCGCTAATATTTATATCAATTTTGCCTTGTGCAATATTATCAAAACCATGAATAATTGAGTTCATAATTAAGTTGGTAAAAATTTGGCTAATTGCCCCTGCAGGCAGGTTAAGAACTAAATCATCCGGACACTGTAAATTTATGGTGTGCTTGGTTTTTTTAAGTTTAGGGTGGAGTGATAAAATTACTTCGTTTAAATAGTCTTTAAAGTTAATTGTTCTTACAGCTTCACTGGCTTGGTCTACCGCTATTTGTTTAAAGCTGGCAATAAGCTCAGAGGCTCTATCAAGGTTGGTTGTAAGCAAGCTTGTGCTTTGCTTGGCTTCGTTTATAAACTCTTCTAATGCTTTGGGCGATAATGTTTTTTCTTTGTAGGCATTTTCTAATGTGTTTAAACGCTCTTGTAAAAACGATATAGCAGTTACACCAATCCCAATAGGTGTATTTATGTCGTGTGTAATACCGGCGACTAATCCGCCTAGCGCAGCCATTTTTTCGGTGCCTACTAAGCGCTCTTGTGCAAGGCTTAGCTCGTCTAGGTAGCGTTCAAGCTCTTTTTGTTTAGTTAATAATTCTTCTTCGGTATGTCTGCGTAAATCAACTTCTTCGGTTAGTACCAGCTTTTGTTTTTCTAGTTCGTACTTTTGCTGTTGTAAATCCATCATAGCTTGGCTTAAGTTTGACGTTTTACGGGCAACATCTTGCTCAAGCTGTATATTGTGCTGGTCGAGCTTTTCGTTACTAACAATCAACTCACGTTGGGTGTGCTCAAGCTCTTTTCTGTATTGAACTACTTTATCTATTAAGTTATTAAAAGACTGCTCCATAACGTTTAGCTCGTTATGCTCTTCGGTCTCAATGTCTATGTGTTGACCCTCTAAGTCATCAAGCTCTAAGTTTTCTATTTGATCGGTTAACTCGTTTAAAGGGTCGGTGAGCAGCTTTCTAAATGCCATTAAAAACAGAATGATCAAAAAGGTGGTTTTGATCATGGCGTTACCAATTAAAAAGTAAATAGATACCATTATTCGGCTAAATACCACATCGCGGCTAGAGAACAAGGTCACATCACCTACTTGAGTAGCGCGCCCCGAAAATTCAAAAATTAGGGGGAAGGTATAACCAAAGAGACCCGATTTGGTGTCCTCTATAATGACTTCCTCTTGTACGAGTTGTTGGTTATAAAGTTTGTGTATATCCAAAGAGCGCCCCAGCTGCGAAATAATTTCACCGCTGTCGTCGCGCACTATAATGCCCTCCACCATAGGTATAGCAAGTAAGCCTTCTGCGGTTGTAATTGTTTGCTTTGTGTTTAGTTCCCAAATTGCGCGTGTTAAGCTTCGGCTAAAGGTTTTTTGCAGCGTACTTAGCTCATCACGAATGTAGTCTTTAGTATTTACAAATTCTGCAAGCACCTGTCCACATGTCACCACAAAGGTAAGCAAAAAATACACTGATAAAACATTAGTTAACAATTTCTTAGAAAGGCTTTTTTGTAACATATGGGATTTACTCATCCGGTGTAATTATATCTAAGTTGCAATTTCTAACTTAAAAGTTAGTCAATAAAACCTTAAAAATAAATAAAAAATTTATATTTTAAAGAGATAGCCCAGCTATTGAGTCGTTTTGTTTTAATAATAGTGCACTAAACTGATTTAAATTAATTTTAATGCCTACTGAGATTACAAAAACGATGATTTTTAATAGGCAGCTAAGGCAATTATTAATAATGTTTGACGTTTTATTGTAAGGTTACAGTATTACATTATGCGAACAAGCAAAGTGTTAGAGTTTTAGGAACGTGTTAGAATAGCAAAAACCAACGGACGGCTCGTTTTTATAATTTTTAGAAGGTTATTTTAGTAGTTAACATGATGAAATTTTCTATATTAGTGTGTGATGACTCCACTGTTGCACGCAAACAAGTTGTGCGTTGTTTAAATGAGTGCGTGAGTGCCGACATTCAACAAGCCGCAAACGGGGCCGATGCGCTGGCGCTTTTACGCTTGCAGCAATTTGATCTTTTGTGTTTAGACTTAACCATGCCAGAAGTTGACGGCGTACAAGTGCTGGAGCGCATTAAGGCAGAAAAAATAGAGTGTTTTGTACTGGTGATCTCCGCTGATATACAACAACAAATGAAGCAAAAAGTCGCGCAGCTTGGTGCTATCGACTTTATAAATAAACCTATTAATAAATCGGCTTTAAGTGAAGTTTTGCATAAATTTGGCATTCATTAGGTTTTTTCATGTTCAAAAAGGCTGTTTTATCTTTTAATTTGGGGTTGACAGCATAGCCTTTGTTAAGGCAGTCTTAGCTCTATGAAAACAATTAATCGCGCACTGACCATTATTATTACAACCACCATTCTTACTGGATAGTGGCATAGGTCGGTGCAACAAATTTAAAGGCCTGTGTTCACTAAGAACACAGGCCTTTTTTCGTTTTATGGGATGAGGAACATAAATAATGCGCGTTTTAAAATTTGGAGGCTCTTCGCTTGCCGACTTTGCCTGTTTGCAACAAGTAGCTTTGCTGGTAAAAGCACAGTTAAAAGATGAAATGTTACTGGTACTTTCTGCACCCGGAGGTATGACTGATTCATTAGTTGCGCTGGCCAGTGCCGCTGAGCAAGGTCAAGATTTTTCTCAGCAGTGGCAAGCTTTGCTAAGCCGATGCGAGACATTAAAAGCAGAAGTAGAAAAAAGCAGTGGCGAAGTAACAAACTGGCCAGATTTTAATGAGCTTAAAAATAAGCTAGATGGTGTGGCGCTTATTAAGTGTTGCCCAGATCAAATTCGTGCTTTTGTAATTAGTTTTGGTGAGCGTGTTAGCGTATCGCTAATGCAAAGTTTATTAAGCTCGCACAATGCACAATACCTTGAAGCAACGCGTTGTGTTGCCTCTACTGGTGGCTACATTGATGCTGAGGCTGACTTAGTAACGAGTAAAGCACGCTTTCAAGCAGTACTTAAAGAAAACCCAGCCACCATTTACATTATGCCAGGCTTTACAGCAAGCAACGAGCAAGGCGAACTTACTACACTTGGTCGTAATGGCTCTGATTACTCAGCAGCTATTGCAGCGGCATGTTTAGATGCTGAAATTTGCCAAATTTGGACTGACGTAGATGGTGTGTACAGTGCTGATCCGCGCTACATCAAAAAAGCAACTAAAGTTGATTTCTTATCTTATAAAGAAGCGATGGAGCTTTCTTACTTTGGCGCTAAAGTACTTCATCCTAAAACCATTTTACCGTGCGCGAAAGCCGGCGTACCGTGCGAAATTAAAAATACCCATAACCCAGATGCTCAAGGGTCATTAATTGGTAACGACTATTCATCTGATGAGCCAGTAAAAGCGCTTTCTAGCTTGCAAGACTTAGCAATGCTTACCGTGTCAGGCCCTGGCATGAAAGGTAAAGTGGGCATGGCCTCTAAGGTATTTAATGCCCTTGCGCACGATAACGTATCGATAGTATTAATTACTCAATCATCGTGTGAATTTAGCATTAGCTTTTGTGTGCACGAAAGCGATTTAGCGCTCGCGCTAGAAGCCTTGCAAAGTGCATTTGAACTTGAATTACAAGCAGGCTTAATTGAGCCGGTACAAGTACAACGTAATCTTGCCATTGTCACTTTAGTGGGCGATAACATGCGCGCACACAAAGGTTTAGCAGCACAGTTTTTTGCTTCTCTTGCACAGGCCCAAGTAAACATTGTAGCCATTGCGCAGGATTCTACAGAAAGTGCTATTTCGGCGGTTATTGATGGCGAGCTGTGTAACGATGCAGTGAAAATATGCCATGAAAACTTTTTTACGCACGTCCCTTCAATTGACGTATTTTTACTTGGCTGTGGCTTAGTAGGCCAAGAGCTTATTTCTCAGTTAGAGCGCCAGCAAGCGTGGCTTGAAAAACGTAATATTAAGTTAAACCTATATGGCGTTGCTAATTCTCGTCAATTGCATTTAGACAGCGAAGGTATTGCATTTGATGACTGGCAGCAAAAGCTTGCAGCATCAGAGCAAGCGTTTGATTTAAATTTAGTTGAGCAGTTTGTAAAGCAAAATCACTTAGTAAACCCTGTGCTTGTAGATTGTACGTCTTCTGATGCGCTAGCAGCTCAGTATGTGGATTTTTTAAATGCGGGCTTCCATGTGGTTGCCGCTAATAAAAAAGCCACAACCAGCTCGTACGATTATTACCAAGACTTAATTGCAGCAACACAAAAAAATAACCGCAAGTTTTTATACGAAACAAACGTAGGTGCAGGCTTACCGGTAATCGATAACCTACAGTCGTTATTTGGTGCAGGTGATGAGTTACTTGAGTTTAGCGGTATTTTATCAGGCTCATTGTCGTACATGTTTGGTGCACTAGAAGATGGTTTATCACTTTCTGAGGCAACTATTAAAGCAAAAGAAAGCGGTTTTACAGAGCCAGACCCACGTGATGATTTATCGGGTACCGATGTAGCACGTAAATTGCTTATCATTGCACGCGAAGCTGGCATGAAATTAGAGCTTAGCGATATAGAAGTAGAGTCAGTATTGCCTCAAGGTTTTGCACAAGGTGACAGCGTAGATGAATTTATGGCTAAACTGCCAAGTTTAGATGCTGAGTTTAACGACCGTATTCAAAGTGCGGCAGCAGAGGGCAAGGTACTTCGTTATGTAGGTACAATTAAAGAAGGCCACTGTAAAGTAGGTATTGAAGCGGTCGATTCATCGCATGCATTAAATGTAATTCGTGATGGTGAAAACGCATTAGCTATTTTAAGCCAATATTATCAACCACGCCCGTTTGTAATTCGTGGTTACGGTGCAGGCTCTGCGGTAACAGCTGCAGGCGTATTTGCCGACGTATTAAAAACGTTATCGCGCTAGGAGAGCATTATGATAGAAGTATATGCTCCGGCGTCTATAGGTAATTTTGCAGTGGGCTTTGATGCACTTGGTGCAGCGCTTGCGCCTATTGATGGCAGCTTATTAGGTGATGTAGCCGTAGTAAGCGCCGCAGCAAGTGATGAGTTTGTTTGCTCTGGCGAATATGCGCATAAGTTACCAAGCGATGCGAGCGAAAACCTAGCATATCAATGTTTAGTGCATTTTAGAGCGCACGTTGCGCCAGATATGCCAAGTGTAAAATTAGAGCTTAAAAAGAATTTACCAATTGGCTCAGGGCTAGGTTCGAGTGCGTGCTCGGTGGTAGCAACCTTTGCTGCGCTTGATAAGTTTGCTCAAACCAATTTAAGCCAAGTTGAGCTGATTGAATTAATGGCTGATTTTGAAGCGATAGTCAGTGGCGGGCGTCATTATGACAACATCACCCCGTGTTATTTAGGGGGCTTACAGCTTACAGGCGATTTAATTCCTGATAAGTCAATTGCTCTACCAGTTGATGAAAACTGGTACTACGTAGCGGCGTTTCCTGGGTTTTCGCTTAATACCGCAAAGGCACGCTCGGTATTACCTAAAGAGCTAAGTATGCACGCAGGGGTTGAGTTTGCACAGCGTTTATCGGCATTTAGCAGTTTGTTATTAACGCAGCGTTTTGATGATGCACTGAGTATTATGCAAGACGATATAGCAGAGCCGTACCGAGCACCGTTAATAACAGGGTTTAGCGAAGCGAAAGCAAATTTGCCAGCGCTTGGTGCAGAAATTGTCAGTATTTCAGGTGCAGGCCCTACGTTATTTACAGTGTGTAAAACATTAGAAGCTGCTGAAAAATGTGCGCAGTGGTTAGCGCAAAACTATATAAATGAGCAGGGCTTTTGCCACATTTGTAAATTAGATAACGACGGCACGCGTCAATTAACAGTTTTATAGGATAGGCATTTATGCAATTACATAATTTAAAAGAAAATTCTCAAAAAGTGTCGTTTGTTGAAGCGGTAAAAACAGGGCTTGGGCGTAATCAGGGGGTATTTTTCCCTGAAAGCTTAGCGCCACTCGCCGATGTAGATGCGTTATTAGATATGGATTTTGTTACCCGCAGTAGCAAAATTTTATCGCACCTTATTGGTGATGAATTACCCGCTGATACCGTTGCTCAAATGGTTAAAAATGCGTTTAACTTCCCCGTAAAATTGGTAGAGGTTGAAGACAATAACTATTGTTTAGAGCTTTTTCATGGCCCTACGCTTGCGTTTAAAGACTTTGGCGGGCGCTTTATGGCTGAGTGTTTAGCACAGTTTAATCAAGGCGAAAAAGTCACGATTCTAACTGCAACCTCTGGCGATACTGGCGCTGCTGTTGCACATGCGTTTTACAACAAGCCAAACATAGATGTGGTTATTCTATACCCTAAAGGCAAAATTTCGCTTGCTCAGCAAAAGCTATTTACTACGCTTGGGAACAACATTCATTGTTACGCGGTTGATGGCAGTTTTGATGATTGTCAAGAGCTGGTTAAAAAGTCGTTTTTAGATGACGAAGTTAAATCTACACTTGGCCTTAATTCAGCTAACTCAATCAACATTAGCCGCCTAGTGGCACAAGTATGTTATTACTTTGAAGCCATTGCTCAGCTACCAAAAGAAAAGCGTGCTACAGCGCATATTTCGGTCCCTAGTGGTAACTTTGGTAATGTATGTGCCGCCATGATTGGTGCTGTAATCGGTTTGCCGGTGGGTAAACTAAGCGCGACTACAAATCAAAACGACACCGTGCCACGTTACATGCTTGATAAAAATTGGGCGCCAAATGCCACACTTGAGTCGCTTTCAAATGCGATGGATGTAAGCAAGCCAAATAACTGGCCACGTGTGCAAACAATGTTAGATAATAACTGGTTTAGCTACGATAATTTTTACTCAACCAGCGTGAGCGAAGAAAATACGCAAGCAGTGATGAAAAATATTCAACAAACTGGTTATGTTGCAGAGCCGCATACCGCCATTGCATACCAAGGTCTTGTAGAGAATAAAGCACCCGGCGCAGCAGGTATCTTTTTAGCAACTGCTCACCCTGCTAAGTTTAAAGAAAGCGTAGAAGAGATCCTAAATATTGAACTTGATATGCCAAAACCACTTAGCGACGCACTTGCTAAACCTTGTTTAGCAAGCGACATTAACCCTGATTATGAAGCGTTACGCACTGAAATACTCGCTAAGTTAGGCTAATTAACTTAGCGTTAAAAAAGCGGCTTTGGCCGCTTTTTTTGTATTTTGAACGCGCTAAATAAAGTATTTATCATTAACTAATTAAATGTAAAAAATAAAAATCATTTAAATTATTAATGCATTTATAAAAAAATATCATCTTAAAAATGCTGTGAAATAGATTCAATCCCTGTTTAAATATCCTCAACTTAAGAGCGTAGGCAAAGAGTCGTTTAAAGCGTACAATAAAGCCTCTAAAAAACACCATACACGTTGCCCTAGGAGACCCCAATGTTAGAACGTAGCATGAATATTTCGGATTTTGATCCAGAGTTATTTGACGCGATAAACAAAGAAACTGCTCGCCAAGAAGAGCACATTGAATTAATCGCATCAGAAAACTACTGTAGCCCACGCGTACTAGAAGCACAGGGTTCACAGCTTACAAACAAATACGCAGAAGGTTACCCGGGCAAACGTTACTATGGCGGTTGTGAGCACGTAGACGTTGTTGAACAACTTGCAATTGATCGTGCTAACGAGCTATTTGGTTCTGACTATGCAAACGTTCAGCCACATGCGGGTTCTCAAGCAAATGCAGCTGTTTTCTTAGCATTATTAGAAGCGGGCGACACTGTACTTGGTATGAGCTTAGCTCATGGTGGTCACTTAACGCACGGTTCACACGTAAGCTTCTCAGGTAAGCTATACAATGCAATCCAATACGGGCTAGACGAAGCAACTGGCGAAATTGACTACGCACAGGTAGAAGCGCTAGCACTTGAGCACAAACCAAAAATGATTATTGGTGGTTTTTCTGCGTACTCAGGTATTGTTGATTGGGCTAAATTCCGTGAGATTGCTGATAAAGTAGGTGCTTACTTATTTGTTGATATGGCTCACGTTGCCGGTTTAATTGCGGCGGGTGTTTACCCAAGCCCAGTACCTCACGCGCATGTTGTAACAACAACAACACACAAAACTTTAGCAGGCCCTCGTGGTGGTTTAATTATTTCTGCTTGTGGCGACGAAGCAATTTACAAAAAGCTTAACAGCGCTGTGTTCCCAGGTGGCCAAGGTGGTCCTTTATGTCACATTATTGCTGCAAAAGCAGTGGCATTTAAAGAAGCTCTACAACCAGAATTTAAAACATACCAAGCACAAGTAGTTAAAAATGCTCAAGCTATGGTTGCTGTTATGCAAGAGCGCGGTTACAAAATCGTATCTGATAAAACAGAAAATCACTTATTCTTACTTGATTTAATCGATAAAGATATCACAGGTAAAGATGCCGACGCAGCGCTTGGTAATGCAAATATTACTGTGAACAAAAACTCTGTACCAAACGATCCTCGCTCACCGTTTGTTACTTCTGGTTTGCGTATTGGTTCACCTGCAATTACGCGTCGAGGCTTTAAAGAAGCTGAATCGAAAGAACTTGCTGGCTGGATTTGTGACGTATTAGACAACATCAACGATGAGTCAGTACAAGCGCAAGTTAAAGAAAAAGTTAAAGCAATTTGTGCAAAACTACCTGTATACGCTTAATTGCATAAGCAGCAGTAATTTAGATCACAACAAGGGGCCTGTTTACCTTTCGAGGTTTAATTTGCAGTAGTATGTTTGGTTTTTAGGCAAGGCAGAGTCTATGTAGTGTGGTTACTCCACACAAATAGGCGATAACGCAGCATAAATGCCAAACATGCACTGCCCTCGGGTTCGTCCTAGGGGCGATTTACTCTTTGTTGCTCGGTTTTTACTTAGCCCACTAGGTTACAAACCTCGCGCCGCGATCAAATCACCCCTAGATAGAACAAATTTAATCCTGAAAGGCCAACAGGCCCTATTTTTTTGCTAAGATAAAAGGCCGCTAAATAGCGGCCTTTTTTGTTTTAAAACGGAAGTACCGAGTTATGCATTGCCCATTTTGTACCGCAAAAGATACTAAAGTTATTGATTCTCGCCTAGTCGGCGGAGGCCACCAAGTTCGCCGTCGTCGTGAATGTAACGAGTGTCACGAGCGATTTACTACCTTTGAAGGCGCCGAGTTAGTTATGCCACGTGTGATTAAACAAGATGGCAGCCGAGAGCCCTTTAATGAAGATAAGCTACTCAATGGCCTTAATCGCGCCCTAGAAAAACGCCCTGTTAGTACAGAGCAAGTGGATGAAGTGGTTAATATTATTAAATCGCAGTTGCGTGCGACCGGCGAGCGAGAAATATCAAGTCACCTTGTGGGTGAGTGCATAATGGAGGCGCTTAAAAAGCTGGATAAAGTAGCCTATGTGCGGTTTGCCTCTGTGTATCGCTCGTTTGAAGATATACGCGAATTTGGTGAAGAAATTGCCCGTTTAGGGGAGTAATAATGCAAAACCAAATAACCTTTACTGCGCAAGATGAAATGTACATGGCACGTGCCATCGAGCTTGCAAAAAAAGGGCGATTTACAACCACCCCTAATCCTAATGTAGGGTGTGTTTTAGTTAAAGATAACCACATAATTGGTGAAGGGTTTCATCAATTAGCTGGGCAGGGACATGCTGAGGTTAATGCTCTTGCTGTAGCAGGTGAAAACGCAAAAGGCGCGACTGCGTATGTTACGCTTGAACCGTGTAGCCATTACGGACGCACTCCGCCGTGCGCAGAGGGTTTAAAAGCCGCAGGTGTAGTAAAAGTTATTGCAGCTATGGTCGACACCAACCCACAAGTAGCAGGTAAAGGGCTTAAAATACTTAGCGATGCCGGTATTGAGGTTGCATTTGGGCTTTTAGAGCAGCAAGCGCGCGCACTTAATTTAGGTTTTTTTAAGCGTATGGAGCAGGGGCTTCCGTATGTTACGTGTAAAATGGCGGCCAGCATTGATGGTAAAACCGCGCTAAAAAATGGCCAAAGTAAGTGGATCACCGGCAGCGCTGCGCGACAAGATGTACAATTACACCGAGCACAAAGCTGCGCTATTTTAACGGGCGCCGATACGGTTATTACGGATGATGCTAAGCTCAATGTAAGGTTAAGCGAGTTGCCACAGGCTTTGCCTACCGAATTACCCCTACGCCAACCGGTGCGTGTTATAATTGACTCACAAAATAGGCTTACACCAGAGCTGGCAGTATTTAATATTGAAAGTGAAATAATAATTTTTACTACCAAGGTTGATAAATCAGCGCAGTGGCCGCATTTTGTAAGGCATATAGAAGTGCCACAGCAAAAAAACAAAGTTAATTTAACGTCTGTTTTAGCGCACCTTGCTAAGCTGCAATTTAATCATGTTTATTTAGAAGCGGGTGCTACACTTGCCGGTAAAATGACAGAGCTTAATTTAATAGACGAATATATATTTTATTTAGCGCCTAAACTAATGGGGTGCGATGCAAAAAGCTTAGTTAATTTTGCACCGCTAACAGATATGCAAAACACCGTTAATTTGACGTTTAAAGAGTGTGTGAAAATAGGCGATGATTTACGTATAACCGCCACAAAACACATTCCAATCACTTAATTAAAAGAGTAGGGCTATGTTTACTGGAATAATTGAAGCCACAGGCAAAATTGCGCTATTACAAAAAAAACAAGGCGATTTAGCCATTCGCATTCAAAGCGCTAATCTTGATATGAGCGATGTAAAGCTTGGCGATAGCATTGCCACTAATGGCGTATGTTTAACGGTAGTTGATAAGCACATTGATGGCTTTAGTGCCGACTTATCAAACGAAACTATCAGCTTAACTGGGTTTGCAAATTATAATATTGGCCAAACAGTTAACCTTGAAAAAGCAATGCAGCCGGTTTCACGTTTAGGCGGGCATTTAGTGTCAGGTCATGTTGATGGCATTGCAACCATTACAGCTATTACTAGTAATGCGCGCGCCACAGAATATTGGCTAAGCACCGATGAAAATTTAATGAAGTACATTCCTTACAAAGGGTCTGTATGTATAGATGGTATAAGCCTGACAGTAAACGCTGTACAAGGTAATAAATTTAAATTAACCATAGTGCCGCACACAAGCGAGCAAACCACCATTGCTGATTTTAAAGTGGGCACACGCGTTAATTTAGAAGTCGACCAAATTGCACGCTATTTAGAGCGCCTTATTAAAGGGGCTGAGCAGCCGACAGGCTCAGATATTTCAATGAGCTTACTAGCTAAAGCTGGTTTTGTTAAATAACGACACTGATAACTTACACGAGCAAATTTATGAATTTACACAGCGCACAAGAAATCATCGACGACATTAAAGCCGGTAAAATGGTTATTTTAATGGATGACGAAGACAGAGAAAACGAAGGTGATTTAATCATTGCAGCAGAGCACATTAGCGCCGAAGCAATTAACTTTATGGCCACTCATGGCCGTGGCTTAATTTGTTTAACTATGACGCAAGAGCGTTGTGAGCAGCTTGATTTACCGTTAATGGTTAAAAACAATGGCGCAGCGTTTTCTACTAACTTTACTATGTCGATTGAAGCATCTAAAGGTGTAACAACGGGTATATCAGCAGCCGATAGAGCGCGTACAGTTCAAGCGGCAATTGCAAAAGGCGCCGTACCAAGCGATATCGTACAGCCTGGACATATTTTTCCTATTATGGCACAGCCAGGTGGCGTGTTAACGCGCGCAGGCCACACCGAAGCTGGGTGTGATTTGGCACGTTTAGCCGGCCTTGAAGCCTCATCAGTTATTGTAGAAATCCTCAATGCCGATGGCACTATGGCGCGCCGCCCTGATTTAGAAGTATTTGCTAAAGAGCATGGTATTAAAATTGGCACAATTGCAGATTTAATTGAATACCGAAACCTTAACGAAACCACCATAGAGCAGGTGGCTAAGTGTAAATTACCTACTGAGCACGGTGAGTTTGATTTAGTAACCTACAAAGATACGATTGACGGCCAACTGCACTACGTATTGCTAAAAGGCGAAATTAAAGAGCAAGAGCCAACGCTTGTGCGCGTGCACTTACAAAGTACCTTTAACGACATTTTGCTTTCAGACAGAAGTGCGGACCGTAGTTGGGGGCTTTCTGATGCAATGGCTTACATTGCAGAAAATAACGGTGCACTGGTTATTTTAGGTAAACAAGAAAGCACCGAAGAGCTAGAGGCCACAGTAAAAGCATTTGCTGCTGCCGATGCTGGCGAAAATGTTACGCCGCGTAAATTTAAAGGTACATCGCGTACCGTTGGTGTGGGCTCGCAAATACTGGCTGATTTAGGTATTAAGCAAATGCGCTTAATGAGTCGCCCTAAAAAGTATCATGCACTTTCGGGCTTTCATTTAGAAGTGGTTGATTACGTTGAGCCACAATAAGGGCTCAGCTTTTAACTAGTCTATTTTTTTATTTTTATGGTATGATGCGCAGCAATTTTTGCGCAATCGCAACCGCTTGAACATATTTTTAGGGTTATCAAATGAAAATTATTGAAGGTAATAAGTACGCTCCAGGCAAAAAATTCGCTATTGTTATTTCTCGTTTTAACGATTTTATTGGTAGCAGCCTACTAGAAGGTGCTGTTGATGAGCTAAAGCGTACTGGTGGCGTAGCCGATGATGACATTACCGTTGTGTATGTACCCGGTGCAGTAGAGTTACCTTTAGCGGCAAAACGCATTGCGGCAAAAAAAGAGTATGATGCAATCATCGCATTAGGCGTAGTGATCAGAGGTGGTACACCACACTTTGACCTCGTTGCTGGCGAATCTAACAAAGGCCTTGCAAATGTATCGCTTGAGTATGATATCCCGGTTGCATTTGGCGTATTAACCACAGAAAGCATTGAACAAGCAATTGAACGCGCTGGTACCAAAATGGGTAACAAAGGCGGCGAAGCGGCATTAGGCGCGCTTGAAATGGTTAATGTGTTAGATAAAATTTAAGTTTAAGGAATTTTTGTGAAACCAGCAGCAAGACGTAAAGCACGTATCTTAGCACTTCAAGCCGTTTATTCTTGGCAATTAAGTGGCAATTTAATTGCCGATATCGAACAACAAATGTTGATCGAAAACGACGTGACTAAAATTGATGTTGAATACTTTAAAGATTTAGCGCGTGGCGTTGCCGTTAATTATAAGCAACTAGATGAAGCTGTATCTCCGCATTTAACACGTCCATTTGATGATTTAGATATGGTAGAGCGTGCAATTTTACGTTTAAGCGCGTATGAGCTTAAATTCCGTGAAGATGTGCCATACAAAGTAGCAATCAATGAAGGCATTGAGCTTGCTAAAATATTTGGCGCTGAAGACAGCCATAAATTTGTAAACGGTGTACTTGATAAAGCTGTTAAGCATTTACGCAAGTAATACTAACCTTGCTAAAGCGCTCTGCTAAAGAGCTTAGCTTTAACAGTTAGTACACGTTAAAAAGGAGAGCCGGCATAGGTCGGCTTTTTTGTGTATGAAGGAATTTGAATTAATAAACCGCTACTTTAAAGGTCGTGGTATAACTCGTCGTGATGTAAGCCTAGGAATAGGGGACGACTGTGCATTAGTTACCGTTCCGCAAAACTGCCAACTTGCAGTAACAACTGATACGCTTGTATCGGGTGTTCATTTTTTTGATGACATTTCTCCCCGAGCATTAGGACACCGAGCACTGGCCGTAAATCTAAGTGATTTAGCAGCCATGGGGGCTGAGCCTACTTGGGTGTCGGTGGCATTAACCCTACCAAATATTAACCAGCAGTGGATTGAAGAGTTTACTGAGGGAATGCACGAAATTGCTGAGTACTTTAATGTACAGATAATTGGTGGCGATACTACGCAGGGCCCTTTAACAGTTACTATATGCGCTAAAGGCACTGTGCCAGAGGGCAAAGCTTTACGCCGTGCAGGTGCTAAAGTGGGCGACTGGGTATGTGTAACCGGCACGCTAGGTGATGCCGGCTTGGCTATTGAATCTCGCAAGCGTGGCCTAAGTATTGAGCCTGAGCACTTAAAGTACATAAATAGCCGCTTTGATTACCCCACTCCACGGGTGGCTGCAGGGCAAGTATTACGTGGCCTTGCTTCATCAGCTATTGATGTGTCTGATGGCCTTATGGCGGATTTAAGCCACATACTTGATATGTCACAAGTCAGCGCCAGTATAAATATTGAAAACATCCCAACCTCAGACGCTATGCGTTCAAGCCTGAACTTTGAGGCGCAATTGCCGTATATTTTAGGCTATGGCGATGACTACGAATTACTTTTTACTGTCTCTGAAGATAATAAAAGCATGTTGGAGCTTAAATTACGTCAATACGGCGTAGAAGCAACGTGCATAGGGCAAATAAAAAGTGGCGAAGGGCACATTGAGCTTTTACACCACGGTGAAAAATTTAATTTTGAGCAACAGGGCTTTGAGCACTTTGCCAAGGAGCAGGTTTGACTAGCAAAAAACAGTTTAATTTAAAGCGCCCGCACCAGTTATTTGGCCTAGGGTTTGGCACTGGCCTTGCGCCTGTTGCGCCAGGCACCTTTGGTACATTTGCTGCTTTACCATTTATTTTTATGACCATGTATTTTCCGCTTTGGCTACAAATCGTGTTTGCCGTGGTTATTAGTATTTTTGGTATTTGGGCGTGTGGCAAAACCGCCGATGATTTAGGTGTGCACGACCACCCAGCCATAGTGTGGGATGAAGTTGCGGGTTATTACATTACGATGATAGGTGCAGCGCTTAGTTGGCAAACCTTACTTGTAGGCTTTTTATTATTTAGATTTTTTGATATTGCCAAACCTGGCCCGATCAAAACGCTCGATAAGCGAATGGACGGNGGCGTGGGTATAATGGCNGATGATGTACTTGCCGGTATTTTTTCGCTTATTTGTTTGCAAGCGTTAATAAAAGCAGGTTTACTACCCTTTTAATTTTTGTGTTTTATTTGTTTAACTAGGTGGCAGCGAAATGATGCGATTTTTACTGGTATGTGTACTTATGTTGTGTGCCATGCCAAGTTGGGCTTCTATTACTGATTACGTTGTTAAGCAATGGAATATCAAAGATGGCTTGCCCTCGCAATCGCTCAAAAGTGTTGTGCAAGATCAGCAAGGCTATATGTGGGTCGGAACGCAATTTGGTCTTAGTCGCTTTGACGGCACAACGTTCACTAATTACAACACACAAAATAGTCCTTTTTTGCCAAGCAATGGTATTAATAAACTGCTCATAGATAGTAATGGCTATCTGTGGGTGGGCACTAAAAGTGGCTTGGTGGTCATAAACCCGCAAACGCTTGCCGCACAAGAATTTAATATTAAAGGCCCAGTTAGAGACATATTAGAAGATGCCAAGGGCAGCATTTGGATTGCAGCTAATGGGCTTTATTATGTAGACCGCAACCAAGTTGATTTACGTGATAAAGCGAACGAACTCGTTCCTATTGTAAATGCCACCGTGATCACCCAAATAGTGGGGTCGGTTAGTCAAATGGCGCTTTCTCCAGAGGGGATTTGGCTTGTCAACGACCGTCATTTACTACGCTTAACTAAAAGCGCCTCTGATTTTTCAAAACTCAGATTGGAGTTAACAGCTAAGGTGTCATTGCCTGAGCGGTTAGCACAAACCATTGTTCATGATCTGTCTTTTTTAAATGGTAATTTATATTTAGCCTCTGAACTGGGTGCTTACTTTTTAGATTTAGACGATGAACTAAGACCTTTTCCGCTGCCGAATGCGAATAACTCAGCTGTGTATAAATTTATGAGCGACACCAATGGTGGCTTATGGGTTTCTACGTATGGACGACTACTTTTTAGAGCTAAGTCGGGTGAGTGGCAATGGGTTGAGCCAAGTCAGCTAGATCAAAGTATTTGGTTTGCCGATATTTACCGCGATAGCCAAAATAATATTTGGCTTGCAAGTTTTAGCGAAGGCTTATGGCTTGCACACGAAGGGCGTATAGAACGCCACTCTGCTTTATCGCAAATGACAGAGGCCGTTATGGCAATCAGCCAAGCGCCCGATGGTAATTTATGGGTGGCAAATAAAAGCGGTATTGGTTATTTCGATTTAAATAAAAACTTTGTCAATAAAATACCCAGTGCGCAATTTGGCCGCGCAACAGTACACGACTTACAGTTTGATGGCTCGCGTTTATATATAGCGACCGGACGAGGGCTGTTTTTTTACGAGCAAGATAAACTATATAGCTTTCCTGGCAGAGCCCTGCGCGACAATCCGGTATTTGCTATTAGCCCATCAAGCAAAGGTGGTTTTTGGATAGGTACAGGACGTGGCTTGTATAGGCTGAGTTATGGCGGGTTAACACCCTTTGCATACAATGCCTTTTTAGGCAGTAAATTTATAACGTATGTGCTCGATAAAGCAAACTTTGGTGTAATAGGGACCAGTAAAGGGGCGTATTACTTTACTGACCGTGGCATTGAAAAAATAGGTGACCAAACTTCGCTCGAAAGTGCATACATCACCAGCGTATTACACATAGATGGTGTAGGTATTTTAATTGGCTCGCTTAATGACGGCTTATTTTACAGAAGTTTGCAAGGGCATTGGCGACAGTTAGATGCAGCCAACGGCTTACCCTATGGCTCTATTTTTAGCCTAGAGTATGACAAAACCTATAAGCGTGTATGGGTAAGTACCATGAAAGGTGTTTACCGTATGCCAGTAGCGCAATTTAAATCAGAGGTGTCGAGCTTAAAAGTGGAAGAGGTTATTTCTTCTTTTGATAGGCAGCTCGATGGTAAAGCAAGCCAGTGTTGTAACGGTTTAGGACACGATGCCGTTGCCATGACCGATTATTCAATTTGGTACCCAAGCTTACAAGGCATTGTAGAAATACCTAAAAATACCGAGCTATTTGGCCTAAATGTATTAAAGCCTAAAGTAGAAACACTAACCACACCACTGCGCGCGTTAACTACCGCAGCATTGGGCGAAAAGCCTTTACTAGATACTGATGAGCGCGACATAACGTTAAAGTACACCGCTATCGATTATTATGCGCCAAATAGTATTGAGTTTAGATATAAGTTAAGTGGGTTAGATAGTGATTGGCGCTACGCTAATGCACGCCGAGAAGCCATTTATACAAATTTACCGGCGGGGTCATTTTTATTTGAGCTTGAGGCAAAACGCCAAGGCGAAGATTGGGACAGAGCGCAAACTGTCGAGTATGCATTTGTAGTACCGCAACGCTTTGACGAAACTATTTACTTTAGACTGCTAATTGTTAGTGGCTTTATTTTACTGTTTTACTTTATTTTTTGGGTATTTAGAGCGCAAGAGCGCCGTAAGCAAGAAGTACTCGAAGCGCTGGTTACAGAGCGTACATTAGAGCTGCGCCAAGCTAACGATAAATTAGGCCAAGTAAACTCACAGCTTAAACTAGTTAGTCACTCAGATGAGCTTACAGGGCTACGTAGCCGCCGCTTTTTGTTTGATCAGCTCCCTAAAGATATTGAGCACTTCCAACGTAATGCGCAGTCTTTACAAGCGCAAGGAAAGTCACTTGTACTGCTTATTATCAACTTTGATAACTTTAGCCGTATAAACGATGCATATGGCCCAATAGCAGGAGATAGCTGCTTACAACAAATGGCAGCATTACTTAATTCGCGCACCCAAGGCTCTGACTATGTAGCACGCTGGAGTGGGGATGAGTTTTTATTATTGCTGCGCGATTTTAAGTGCAACATGATTGACAGCTATGCCTCTGATTTATGCCAAGCAATCGCATTAAATTCGTTTCAATTACCAAACGGTAAAACAACCAATATTACGGCTTCATTGGGGTGGTCTTTTTACCCACTGCCGCTTTTAGGTGGGCAAGTAATAAGCTGGGAAACGTCGATAAACTTAGCCGATATAGCGCTTCATCAGGTTAAAAAACGTGGTGGTGACGGTGTCGCAAATATTACGTTTGATAAACAGTTAGATGCGTTTGAGTTTGAGCAAAATTCGAATGTAGATCAGCAGCTGGGTATTTTACAAAGTAATGGCTTAGCAGATATTAAAGTGTGGATGCGATAATGCCCAACCTACAAAAGTAGGTTAGGCATGGTGAGGGTAACGCTATTTAATTACTGGTTTAGCCACGCTGGTAAAATAGCCACTGACTCAGGTGCACTAAATGCCATACTTGCATCGGCACTTATATCTCCCCCTGCGGTACTTAAAATATTATTAAAGCGCATAACTACGTTGTTAGGCTTTTCGGCAACGTATAAATCGGTTCCGCTATACATAATATCAACAGGGTTTCCTAATAATGTATTGGGCCCACTAATCGTCGCGCTTATATTAACTAGTCCCGAGGCATTTGCGGTATTATTTAATACATAAATTTTGCCATCGTCAGCAACGGCTGCGCTGCCTACATCAGAAAGTATTAACGCACCACTTAATGAGTCGTAATCTATTCCATGAATATTGGTAGGCGCTGCCAGTGCTTGTGAATTATTGGCAGGGGTAATTAATCTATCTTCTGTACTTATTGTGGTCTCGCCACTTAGTAGCTTATTTTTAACTTGATCAAATACCGCTACAGTGCCATTGGTTAGCGCAACAAAAGCGCGGTCAGTGTTACTGTCGTAATCAACATCCCACGGGCGTGCATTATTGGCAAAAGTTAAGGTCATAAGAGGTGATGCGTCGCCGGTGGCACAGCTTGAAAATATAGCAATGCTCGGCGTGGTTTCATTATTTTCAGCCACAAAAATCATTCCACTATCGGAGGCAATATCTAATCCTTTAGGTGAAATAAGGCCTGTATTGCTTCCTGAAATCAGTCTATCTTGGCTGGCGTTAAATGTTTCGCCATCACGGTTATAAGCCACTTTAGTAGAGATGACGATTCCGCCCATTCCTGTACTGGCATTATCGAATGTTGCGTAGCTATTACCTGCTTTATCAAAGCTAACGCTTTCTATCGTTTGGCTTGCATTATAGCTTGCAAGTTCGCTACTTAATGCTGTATTTAAACGGCTAATTTGGCCTGTTGTATCACCCGCAGTGCTTGGATTACTGGATACGGCTACGCCTAATAGCGCCATATTAGGCTCAGTACTATCTGATATATCAGCCATTGAGCTTTGAGTTAGCGTGTTAGTAATTGACTCTGGCTTAGTAGACGCAGTGCTTAAATCGGGCGCTATATCGCCACTTTCACCGGCAAATATATTACTAAACACTAAAATTGCATCGTTTGATTTTTCGGCCACACGTAAATCGCTACCCTCAAGGGTAATATCTACAGGGTTGCCTAGCATAGTCGCAGGGCCTGAAATACTGCGTGCAACAGATGTATTACCTTGCGCAGTTGAGGTATTATTAATAACAAAAAGCGCGCCATCGGTAGCATCTGATGCGCTACCAACATCCGATAAGATAAGTTTATTGGTGGTTTCATCATAAACAATGCCGTGAATATTTACCGATATTTGCACACCATCGGCATCGCTTGGTGTAATAGTACGACTTGGCATAGCGGTAAATTCACCGCTTACAAAATTATCGTAAACCGCGACATCACCGTTGGTAAGTGCTACATAAAGTCGGTCGTTTACGTGGTCATAATCAACATCCCACGGGGCGGCTTCGGTAACAGTAGTAGCAAGCGGCGCGGCATCTCCCGCTGCAGCACTGCCAAATGTGGTAATTTGCATGGCACCAAAATCAGCTATAAATATCAGCCCGCTATTTTTTGCAATCGCTATGCCCTTAGGATTAACCAGTGTAGTGGCAGGGCCTGTAATTTCACGGTCTTGATTAGTGCTAAAGCTTGCACCATCATCACGATTGGCAAGTTGGCATATAGTTTTAACGCTACCATTTTCGCTGTCGCTTGCTTGTATTAAATTACCGAGGCTATCAAAGGCTACGCCTTCATTTGCAGTGGTATTAAAGGTTTTTAATTTGGCAGCGTCCTGGTTTATTAAATCAACAGTGCCTGCGTTTTGCTCGCCGTTATTAGCTAAAATAAACGTGGCTGCACTAAAGCCGGGGTTACCGTTTGTGCCATCGTTTCCATCTTGACCATCTGCTCCCGGCGTACCGGCTAAACCGTTTTCTCCATCATCACCGCTACACCCTGAAATACCAAGTACTATCCCAAGCGCTAATGCTGAAAAACAAAGGGGGCGTTTAAGTGAACTGTTTTGTGTATGAAGGTGAGTTAAATTAGCTTTTTTCATCATTTTTACCTTTTAATATTCCATCAAATGAAAGTAAATAACGTGCCTGTTTATACTCCTCAGTACGTACTATTTACTGTGTTAACCTCATAGAGATAACGCGTAGAAATACACATTGGATGCAAATATTTAAAAATAAAAAACAAAAAAGGAGCCATCAGGCTCCCTTTAAAAACTAGCTAGCAAAAATAATTAAGCGATAAACGATTTTATTGAATTTAAAATGCCTTGTTCGCCTAAGCCCATTTCATCGTGCATTTGCGCTTGTGTGCCGTGCTTAATAAATTCATCAGGAATACCTAAGTTAAGCACCTTTAGGTTGGCTTTTTGCGCTGCTAAATATTCATTAACCGCTGAGCCTGCGCCACCACAAATAGCGTTGTCTTCAAGCGTTACTATTACATCATGAGTTTGGCTAAGCTCATCTAATAAACTTGTATCAAGTGGCTTAATAAAGCGCATATTAACTAGCGTTGCACCTAGCTCACTTGCAGCAAGTTGCGCGTTTTCAAGCAAAGTACCAAAGGATAAAATAGCAATTTTAGCGCCTGGTTTAATGGTATTGGCTTTGCCTATTTCTAGTAGCATCATTTCGCTTTGAATATCGGCAGTACCGGCACTACCACGAGGGTAGCGAACTGCTACAGGGCAATTAGCCTTATAACCGGTATAAAGCATATGGCGGCACTCGTTAGTATCACTTGGGGCCATAATAACCATGTTGGGAATACAGCGCATAAAGCTTAAGTCGTACGCACCTTGGTGTGTTTCGCCGTCGGCGCCTACAATACCAGCGCGGTCTATAGCAAAAAGCACAGGTAAGTTTTGCAGTGCAACATCGTGGATAAGTTGATCATACGCACGTTGTAAAAAGCTCGAGTAAATAGCTACAACGGGTTTTAACCCTTCACAGGCAAAACCGGCGGCCAATGTGACAGCGTGCTGCTCTGCTATGGCTACATCAAAATACTGCTCTGGGTGCTCTTTTGAAAAACGCACCATACCTGAGCCTTCACGCATTGCCGGGGTAATAGCCATTAATTTTTTATCTTGCTCGGCCATATCACACAACCAATCACCAAACACCTTAGAGAAAGTGGCGGCGCCAGGTTTAGATTTAGGTAAGCTTGATGTATTAGGGTCAAACTTTGGCACACCGTGATAGCCAATAGGATCAGCTTCTGCGGGTTTATAGCCTTTTCCTTTTTGGGTTTTTATATGTAAAAGCTGAGGCCCTTTTAAATTACGCATATTACGCAGTGTATCTACGAGCATATTTACATCGTGGCCATCAATTGGGCCAATGTAATTAAGACCTAGTTCTTCAAAGAAGGTACCTGGAATAACCATTCCTTTTAGGTGCTCTTCTACTTTACTGGCAAGCTCTTTAACAGGAGGTACGCCAGAGAGTAACTTTTTACTGCCTTCGCGAATATTTGTGTAAAAGCTGCCAGATAAAATACGCGCAAAGTGATTAGTTAACGCACCGACGTTTTCAGAAATCGACATTTCGTTATCATTTAAAATGATTAACATGTCAGATTTTACATCGCCTAAGTGGTTCATGGCTTCAAATGCCATACCTGCTGTAATGGCGCCATCGCCTATAACGGCAACAGTTTTGCGGCCTTTACCTTCTTTTTGAGCCGCAATAGACATCCCAAGTGCTGCCGAAATAGAGGTACTTGAATGGCCTACGCTAAAGGTATCGTATTGGCTTTCTTCACGAAAAGGGAATGGATGTAATCCGTCTTTTTGGCGAATTGTATGCATTAAATCGCGTCGTCCCGTTAAAATTTTATGCGGGTACGCTTGATGGCCTACATCCCATACAAGGCGATCTTCTGGTGTGTTATACACATAATGTAGAGCAACGGTAAGTTCAACAGTTCCTAAACCAGACGCTAAATGGCCGCTACTTTGCGAAACAGAGTTGAGTAAATAGTCTCGTAACTCGTTGCTAAACGCAGGGAGTTTATCTTGCGCTATATCGCGTAAGTGGGCTGGTTCGTCAACCAAGTTAAGTAATGGATACTTGCTACTATCAAGTGTCATGGTATTTATTTTATCCTTCGCTAACACCGGTGCTAACTTATTAGTTGTTACCGCTGTTGAGTAATAATGTCAGTGCTAAATGGCAATACGTATATGTAACACTCAATGGTCACGTTTAATCAGGTAGTTTGCCAGCGCCGCTAGAGTAGAGGTATCAGCATCTATTTTGTTTAATGCTTGATGCGCTTGCTCTATTAAATTTTGCGCCATTTGCTTGGCGCCTTGCATACCTAATAGGGCCGGGTAAGTTGCTTTATTAGCAGCTAAATCAGAGCCTTGTGGCTTACCTAAAGTAAATGTGTCACCTTCAACATCTAAAATGTCGTCGTGCACTTGAAATGCCAGCCCTATAGCATACCCAAAAACACTTAAGTTTTCTAAGGTTTGTTTGTCTGCTTTTTCGCTACATAATGCACCCAATGTAATGGCACAGTTGATTAAGGCACCCGTTTTTAATCTATGAATTCGTTCAAGCTGTTGTACTGTAATCACTTTATCTGTGGCTGCAATATCTAGCCCTTGCCCGCCGACCATGCCTTCAAGCCCCGATGCTTTAGCCAGTGCGCTGATCATTTTTACTTGTGTTGACGCGCTGCAGGTAAAATTGTGAGCCGAGATAAGCTCAAAGGCTAATGTTTGTAGTGCATCGCCTGCTAAAATTGCATGCGCATCGTCAAACTCTATATGGCAAGTTGGGCGTCCACGGCGAAGGTCGTCATCATCCATGGCTGGTAAATCATCGTGCACCAACGAGTAGCTATGAATACACTCAATAGCAGCAGCAAGAATATCTAAATCTTGCTTATTAGCTCCAAGCATTTCACCACTTGCGTAGACTAAAAAGGGGCGTAAACGCTTGCCACCGTTAAATAAGCCGTACTGGGTGGCTTCTTTTACTGTGTGTGCAGTATCAAGGGGTTGATCAAAGTACTGTTGCAGGGTCTTTACGACATCTTGTTGAGCACATTCTATTTTTTCTTGTATGCTCACGGTTATTCCATATCGTTGTTAAATGAAGTAAGCGCTGCTTTTTCGTCATTACCCATCAAAATAGACACTTTTTGTTCTGCTTGTTGTAACTTACCCGTTGAGGCGTTAGCTAAGGCTATACCACGCTCAAATTGCTTTAACGACTGCTCAAGCGATAAATCACCTTGTTCCATTTCACCGACAATGGTTGATAGTTCTTCGAGTGCTTGTTCAAAACTTAGGTTTTCAGGTTTTTTAGTCGCCATGTTTAATTTCAGCCAGCATGATAAATTTAGGAGCCAATTTTAGGGGGAATGCTAAACTAGGTCAAAGGATGATCGTTGTTTTTTGAGTTATATCAGTTTAAATCGCATTTTTACCATGTATAAGATGCGTATTAGTGCTCACTGTGTACAATAAAATTAATCAGTCGCTAGGCGAGTAGGGTATCTTGATCTAAAATTAGGCCAAACACAGTGTTTTACACTTTTTTCAAAAATGGCTTAAGTATTTCAGTATCTTGCCGATAAGCAGTTAATAATAAAAGTTTGAATAACAAAGTATAATACTTTGGAGGAAATGTGGATTTAGCAACCATAATTGGGATCCTTGGCGCAATTGGTTTAATTGTCATGTCCATGTTTATGAGTAGTAGCGGTGAAATGGGGATGTTTGCCGACGCGCCTTCTAGTGTAATTGTATTTGGTGGCTCACTATTTATTGTGTTATCAAACTTTACCTTGTCGCAGTTTTTGGGCATAGGTAAGGTTGTTGGTAAAGCATTTATGTTTAAAATCGAATCGCCAGAAGAGCTGATAGAAAAAGCAGTAGAACTTGCTGATTCTGCCCGTAAAGGGGGGTTTTTAGCCCTCGAAGAAGCCGAAATACCAAACCCTTTTATGCGCAAAGGTGTAGATATGCTCGTTGATGGCCACGATGCTGATGTAGTTCGTGCCACGCTTCAAAAAGACATTTCTTTAACCACGACTCGTCACGAACTGGGCGCCGGTTTATTTAAGTCACTTGCCGATATAGCCCCAGCAATGGGTATGATAGGTACGTTAATAGGCTTAGTTGCTATGTTATCTAACATGGATGACCCTAAAGCCATTGGCCCCGCAATGGCGGTGGCATTATTAACTACTTTATATGGTGCATTTTTAGCAAATGTAGTGGCTATTCCTATTCAGGTAAAACTGGAGCTTCGTAAAGACGAAGAAGCCATGAATCAGCGTCTAATACTGGATGCTATTTTAGGTATTCAAGATGGCCAAAACCCGAAAGTAATTGAAGGTATATTGAAAAACTACCTTGCTGAGTCTAAGCGCAAAGTAGATACCGAGGAGTAACCATGTCTGATCAAGAGTGCAAATGCCCACCACCAGGTCTGCCTGCTTGGATGGGAACATTTGCCGACTTAATGTCGCTTTTAATGTGCTTTTTTGTACTTTTGCTCGCGTTTTCAGAAATGGATGTACTTAAATTTAAGCAAATAGCTGGCTCGATGAAGTTTGCATTTGGTGTGCAAAACAAAATAGAAGTAAAAGATATCCCTAAAGGGACCTCGGTTATTGCTATGGAATTTACCCCAGGTAAGCCTGAACCTACCCCGATAGAAACCATTCAGCAACAAACCGTTGAAATGACCCAGCAAATGTTAGAATTTCAAGCGGGTGATGAAAGCTCTGCTGGTGGTAGACAAGAGCAACGTGGCGATAAACGTGGTGGCGAGTCACGTAGTACATCGCAGCAGCAATCTTCAGAGCAAGCAACTTCAGCCGCCGATCAAGAACAAACTAACGAGTTAGTGAAAAAAATAGCGCAACAGCTCGAAAAACAAATTATCGATGGTGCAATCGAGCTTGAATCTTTAGGGCAGCAAATCATTATTCGTATCCGTGAAAATGGCTCATTTCCCTCTGGCAGTGCTTTTTTACAACCTAAATTTAAGCCCATAATTCAAGATATTGGTGAGTTATTAAAGGATGTACCTGGTGAAATTACGGTATCGGGTCACACCGATGATTTTCAGGTTTCTAACGAGTTATATATTAATAACTGGGACTTATCGTCAAAGCGTGCTGTAGCAGTCGCAAGCGAATTACAAACGGTACAAGGGTTTGATAAAAACCGCATGATGGTAGTAGGGCGTGCTGATACTCGTCCACTTGTTCCGAATGATTCAAACGAAGATAGGCGTAGAAATCGCCGAGTAGAAATATCAATCTTACAAGGTAAGGCTAAAGAGTCAGACCCTATTGATGTGCGCTAGGCGAGTAGCGGGCGCTAATTTTTCTAATTAAGTTTCTTTTTAAGGTACTTAATCACCTAAGTATCTTGGCAAGCTCATTATTTTAGCTTAAAGTACATTTCCTTAACATATGTAATGGATGCGCTGTGAAAGTTATAATTAAATATTGTGATATGCCAGGTAATGGTGATGGTACCGACGACGATACAAAAGAAAAATAAGGTAAAACATTTTGCCTGATTGGTTTTTGTATTTCGTTAGTATTTTAAGTAAAAGCTGGGTCTTTATGCTAAGCCCGGCTCTTTTTATATTTTTTATATTTAAAGATTACTTAGCCTTTAGGTTTGCATTACTGACCGTCGCTTTTTTCTTCTTTGGGGGGATAACAGCCTCTAGCTTGAGAGAGTTTGACGATATTTATATCTATCGTTATTTAGTATGGGCGGCTACCGATATTATATGGATGGCGTTAATAGCTTATTGGGGAATAAAAGATAAAGTTTATTTATGGCAATGCGTTATTGGTCAGTTAGTGGTTATTGGCGCACCTATATTACAATTATTCAGATTAGTTGACCGTCACCTTTGGGATTTAGCGTACAGCACCATTATTTACAAAACGTTAATGCCCTTTATCAACATTGGCACCGTCATAGTGTGTTATTTACCTTTAATTATGCTTTTCGCTAAAAAAAGTAATACCCCCTCAAAAATAGAAAGCGCTCCACCTTCTAAATAGCTGTGCTAAACTACTGTTCATATAAACAGTTAATGAGCAACTCCCATGAAACTCTATATCGCAGAAAAGCCATCACTTGGCAGAGCTATTGCTGATGCATTGCCAAAACCACATAAAAAACACGATGGTTATATAGAAGTGGCTAATGGTGACTGTGTCTCGTGGTGTATAGGGCACTTACTTGAGCAAGCTGAACCTGATGATTATGATGCGCGTTTTAAAAAGTGGCAATTTGAACACCTTCCCATAGTGCCACAGCAATGGCAGCTCAAGGCAAAAACGAAAACGCGTAAGCAATTAACTATTCTAAAAAAGCTAATTAAGCAGGCATCAGTACTCGTGCATGCGGGCGATCCCGATCGCGAAGGCCAATTGTTGGTTGATGAAGTCATAGAGCAAGCCAAAATAAGTAAAACCAAAAAGCAAAGCATTCAACGTTTACTTATAAGTGATTTAAATTTAGCGGCGGTAAAAAAAGCGCTTACTACTATGCGTTCAAATCGTGAATTTATTCCGCTTAGTGTGTCGGCGCTTGCGCGTTCACGTGCAGATTGGCTATTTGGTATGAACCTTACGCGTGCTTATACGCTGGCGGGACAAAAAGCAGGCTTTGGCAATGTGTTGTCGGTGGGTCGCGTACAAACCCCAATTTTAGGTTTAGTGGTTAATCGGGATAACGAAATAGCTAACTTTGTGTCAAAACCATTTTATGAAGTGTTGGCGCATTTAATAACCCCTGAGCAGCAAAGCTTTGTGGCCAAGTGGGTACCAAGCAAAGCCTGCGAGCCGTACCAAGATGAAGAGGGCCGCGTTTTAAATAATGCATTAGCCGAAAACGTCGCCTCGCGAATAGCGAATCAACCAGGCGAGGTTACAGCACTTGAACAAAAACAAAAAAAACAAAGCGCGCCGCTGCCTTATAATTTATCGGCACTGCAAATAGATGCTGCAAAGGCATTTGGTATGGCAGCTCAGCAAGTACTCGATATTTGCCAAACGCTCTATGAGCGTCATAAGTTAATTACTTACCCTCGTTCTGATAATCGTTATTTGCCTAAAGAGCATCATGTAGATGCGCCTGCAATTTTAAAAGCAATTGCAGCTAATGGCGGTCAAAATACTGAGTTTGTGAATGGGGCAGACGCTAAAAAACGCAGCAAATGTTTCAACGATGCAAAAGTGGCTGCACACCATGCAATTGTACCTACCGCCAAACAACTAAAAACAGCGACTTTGGCGCCTGATGAAGCAAAAATATATCAACTTATTAGCAGGCATTACTTAATTCAGTTTTACCCCGATTACATTTATAACGAAACTAAAGTAGAGGTAATAATTGCGGGAGGTTTATTTAAAGCCAATGCAAAGCAAGATGTAAGCTTAGGGTTTAAGGTATTAATGGGCAAAGCCGAGCTAAAAGATGAAGCAACCTTGCCTCATTTAACAAAAGGCATGGCGCTTAACTGCACTAAAGGTGAAGTGGTAGAAAAACACACTACGCCACCGTCTCATTTTACTGATGCAACATTGCTAAGTGCCATGACCGGCATTAGTCGTTATGTAAAAGATTCACAAATTAAAAAAATACTCAAAGAGACCGATGGGCTAGGAACAGAGGCAACCCGCGCAGGCATTATTGAATTATTATTTAGGCGTCGTTTTTTAAAGCGCGAAGGTAAATCAATTAAAGCTACACAAACAGGCTTGGCACTTATTAGTGTTTTACCAGAGGGCTTAGCTAGCCCCGATTTGACCGCTAAATGGGAGGCGAGTTTAGGCAACATTGCTCAACAAGCAATGAGCTACCAACAATTTTTACAACCACTGCTGGTGGAGCTTGAAGGTTTTGTACAGCAAGCAGCTAGTTGTGATAGCCATGTATTTTCAAAGCTGCCTAAAACACTGCCTAAAAAGCGCTTTGCTAAGGGTGGTAAAAAAGCAGCATTTAAAAAATCAAATTATAAAAAGAGCTCAGCAACCACTTAATCGCTGAGCTCTCAAATACGGCTTATTTTTTATTAAATAACGCGACTGCGGCGTTACTCATGGCTTTTATACCGGTCGGTAATGCTACTTTATAATCTGGCGCAAATTTACTTGAGTGTAATGAAGGAAGTGTTTGGTTACTTTTCATCGCATTTGTATATTGCTGCTGGTTTACTCCACCTAACCAAAATAACGTAATAGGAATGTTTTCATCAGTTCTACCGTACAGTCCAAAATCTTCACCAGCCATAACCGCTTTTGTCTCAAATACATTAGTTTCGCCAATTGCATCAGCAATAGCACTCCTAACAATATTAGTTTGCTGAGGGTTATTGTAAGTAGATGGAATAGATTCATCTTCATGAACGTGAACAACAGGGTAGTGTGACTCAGTAAGGCCAGCACTTTGAGCAATACCCGCTGTAATACGTTTTATTGCAGCTATTTGCGCCGTCCGTACCTCTGGGTTGTAGCTTCTAAGCGTAAGCTGTAGTTTTACTTCATCGGAAATCACATTATGCTTTGAGCCACCATGAATAGAACCCACAGTCACTACGGAAGGCTCAAGTGGAGAAAGCTCGCGGCTTGTGATTGTTTGTAATGCTAATACCGTACGCGCCGCAATAACTACAGGGTCTACGGTAGTGTGCGGGT
>JGI24025J20009_10000323_pt1 | contig 36982 bp, 27 predicted proteins | sample Cruoilmetagenom3_FD_20009 | JGI IMG/M metagenome (IMG submission 20009) | reverse complement strand
CTCAGTTAATTTTAGAGAAATGATACCACGATCTTCTTCGATGAAAATTATTCTTTCCATTAAGATAAACGTCATAGCTAATGCAGCATCTTTATCATAAACAGAGTCATTGTTTATCAAATTTAAGCATTGTTCATAGCATCTGACCAAGTGTGATAAATTTTCATTCATATTTAAAAACCTATTTTATTAGATTAATCAACTACAGGAGCTAACGCTGTTTTAAACGGCAAATTGCTGTTGGCTAAAGTAACTGAGGCACGAACAATAGCCCACTGTGATTTGTCCGACTTGAAAACCCTTATTAGTTGTTTTGTGGGTACATATGGAATGACCAATATTGCATAGCTTCAAACTCTTGCTCTTTCCATTGTTGTCCGCAACAATCACATATTAATATACTAACTCTTTTTTGATGCTCATCTCTATAAGATTCACTCTCGCTAAAATGACAACCTTTTTTTTCCATTTGGTCTTTGGTAGTTCCCTTAGGCCTGTTAGATAACTCTATGAAAAGACACTTGCAATGTAAATAACTTGCTGCCACTTGTAACAAATTAGCTTTCCAAAATTCTTCCCAAGTTAGTTTATCTTTTTTAAATTCATCTAAAAGAATAATTTCTCGATTTGAAATATTGCACAGATCTTTTAACCATCTTTTTTGACGACCATTAAAATCCATTCTGCAACCTCTAAAAAAACACCTAACATCTTATTGACCACCATTTTGGTGATTAATAACACACCAAAACGGCGTTCAATAATGTTATCGGACAAAATTTATTCCTACTTAAAAAAGTAGGAATAAATTTAACTTTTTCAGTGTCTGGGTTTTGCTCAAGCAGGACTTCTGAAAAGCCACAATTGCAAACGTTGGCTCCATAGATACTGCTATAAACTAGTATGTTGAGATAACCCACTTCTTACACTCTATTATATTATTTTTACCAAACAGCTTTACACTAATAGGTGCAAACTCAGTAGAGATACTTTTAAAAACACCACTTAAATTATCATTACTACAAATAGCTAACTTACCTGTATTCATAGCTTTTGCAAATAAAGAAATAGAATCCCAGTAAGTATAAGGAGTATTGGAAATTATTATAATATTTGGTGTGAAACCATAAACAGAGACACCTTGGCTGACAGTATTCTTAAATTTATTTATGTCAGCGTCAGATAATTTATATTCACTATCTAATACAATCTTATAAAGATATGGAGTTGCTGAGTGCATAACCTGATGCATATATTCCTGCTCCTATAACGTCAACTGAAGCTGTTCATTATGTTTATGTAGGTTTTTGATTGAACCAATTCCCGTTACGTAAACTCTGACGTTCTGTTTTGGAAGTAATGTAAACCATATTTGAAATAGCTCCATTTGCCTGACTATGATCCAATTCTGTAAGGAAAGACTTAACAAGTGACTCGCGCGCCTGGAGTATTATATCCAGATACTTTCTTTGCTCAATTTCGGTAAGTGCAGTATGCCGAAGCTGGAATGGGTTATGCATCGCAGTCTGAAGCAACGTTGCTCGCCATTCATCAGTAGTTATGATTTCAAAATCACACTTTTCTAAACGAACAATCACGCTAAAGTCGACAAAACCTCTAGCTGATGATAATCAAAATCTGTACCTGCTTTAATTTTCACCCGCTGAACTCCAAATAAGCTTAACAACCTTATCGCCCTATTTTAACGCGGAAATGTCATTTTTTGTGAGTTTACATTAATAGCAAATAGTGTAAGTTATTGCCAAGTATAAATATTATGCTTCCTATAGCTTATAGAAATATGTAAATAAGAGGAGAGTTAAGTTAATGACGATTCACCTGAATAGCCAGTTATTGCTCATCAGCGTCGCGAATGCGTTCTTTACGTTCTTGCTCTTCATCAAAGGCGGCTTGAATCTCGTCAAGTACTGAATCTACATCGGCAACTTCGCTGTCGTCTTCAAATTCGCCACTGAGTTTTGAGTGCGGGGTTAAGTTAGCATCTGCAAACAGTGCCCACATTTCTTTGGCGTATTGCGTGTGCAATAACGCAGGTGCAAATTGGCCATAATAGCGGCGCATGTTATTTACATCGCGGGCAAACATCGCCTCGGCGCTATTATTAGCAGAGGCATTAACCGCTTGGGGTAAATCAATAATTACTGGGCCGTTGCTATCTACAAGTACGTTAAATTCAGATAAGTCACCGTGAATAATCCCAGCGCATAGCATTAGTTTGATGTAGTACATCATTAATGTATGTTGTTCAATTGCTTGTTGCTCAGTTAAATCAACTGCGCCAAGTTGTGGTGCAACATCGCCTTCATCATCGCTTACAAGTTCCATTAACAATACACCGTCAATGCAGCCGTAAGTTTGCGGTACCCGAACACCTGCTGAAGATAAACGCGACAGCGCGTCAACCTCAGCATTTTGCCAAATTTCTTCTTCTAATTGGCGGCCATAGCTTGAACGTTTACCCATAGCACGGGCTTGGCGGCCACCACGTACTTTTCGCCCTTCTTGATATTGCGCTGCTTTTTTAAAACTGCGCTTACTGGCATCTTTGTATACTTTAGCGCAGCGAATGTCATCGCCACAGGCGACGACAAATACATCGGCCTCTTTACCACTCATTAAACGGCTGATCACTTCATCAATAAAACCATCATCAACTAATGGCTGTAAGCGTTTAGGTATTTTCAAACGACACCTACTAAAAATACAGGGTTGGCTTTTTGTTTTGCTATGTGGTTCAAACGTGGCATACCTTTGGGGATTGAAGAAAGTTATAAATTATTAGTAAACTGTAAAGTTACATTTAATGACTAAATACGCTGCTAGAATAAGCGACTACACAGAAAAAGCCAACCGCCTTTTGTGCTTTTTAAACATTATTGAACAAGAGCCTAGATAAAACCAAAAAACGAGTACGGTTTAGCGTACTCGTTTACTTTGTATTATTAAAAAGTGTTTAGAACTGCCACACTAAAGACGCCCAATAACGGCGACCATCTTCAACATAACCATACTCTTGCTCTGTGATCTCTTTATCAAGCAAGTTGTAAATTCCAGCACCGAGTTTAACGCTGTCACTTAGCTGATAATTAGCACCTAAATTGGCAATGGTATAATCAGGAGCAATTAAACTGCTTTGTGAAGGCCCTGTCGTTGGCTGGCTTTCTTCACCACGATATTGCACGCGTAACCACCCGCCTAACTTATCTGTTGGACGCCAATTTAAAGACGTTTGTAAACTATGTTTTGGTAGCTGATTAAGTGGGCTCCCCTTATATTCACCGGTTTTTTGCTCTGAGTCGGTATAGGTATAACTGGCACTCACATCAATTTCAGTTGAAATATCATAATCTACTGATAGCTCAACACCCTGGGTTATGGCTTCATCCACATTAATGTAGGTAGTTGGCATGGAACCGAACTGATTTGGGCCATCTGTGCACTGCGTTAATGGGCATGCTATACGGGTTATTTTGTCATCAAATTCATTATAAAAAACGGTTGTCGATATGCTTAAATCGCGTCCAGAATCATAGTAAACACCCATTTCATAGTTGACTGATTGCTCAGGCTTTAAGTCAGGGTTACCATAAATATTACCGCCACGACTCACTTGTCCCCACTGCGCAGTAGATTGGCGAATATTTGGCGCACGGAAACCCGTTGATATGCCGCCTTTGATGGTGATCGCTTTAGATGCGCTATAAACACCGTATAAACGTGGACTCCAATGACCCGCAAAGTTGCCATCATGATCGTAACGTAGGCCTGCGGTAAGCTTAAAGTCATCCGTTGCTGCCCACTCGTTTTCACCAAAAACTGACCATTGCTCGTTTTCTACATGGGTTAAGTCGCTAATTTTATTACTTGTATAATCATCCAATGACTCTTTTAAATAGGTCGCACCAAACGTAGAGTTATGATCACTAAATAGCGGTAAACTCCAAGTTGTTTGAATGTCGGTATTTTCGACAAACATTTCACGTGAGTTATTATCAAACTTATCGTATTTAATGTAACTACGCGACGATCCAAAGTCATAAAAACCATTGTGTGACATAGAGTATGTTTGTTGCTCATACTCAGTATTTGCTGATTCAGGGCAGCCACGTCGACCACAACTTTCTCCTGGAGCAAGCTCGGCAACTGTTTTGCCGAGGGTTTCATCTAATGTTTGTTTTGCCGAGCCAAGTTCAAACATTAATTCGTGACTATCATTAGGTGTTAATGTGAACTTAGCTTTTACGTTACTTTGTTCTTTGCCTCGAAATCCTGCAGTAAAATCATCTTCATTTCGCTTTGAAAATTGACCGTATAATTGCACGCCCAATAGATCTGGAATAATGCCACCAGAAGTGAAAAAGCTGGCTTGGTTTATATCACCTGACTGGCTTTGCTCTTGAATGGTGCTGTCTAAACGCAGTTCTCCATACCACTGCTCTGGCGCTTTACGGGTAATAATATTGATCACACCACCAATAGCATCAGAGCCATACAACGACGACATAGGGCCACGTATTACTTCAATACGTTCAATCGCTGAAATTGGCGGCGTCCAAGCACCTTCTACCCCCGGGCCATCACTATTTGGTCGTGTTTCTCTTGAACTTTGGCGTTGCCCATCAATTAAAATAAGCGTGTATTGGCTTGCCATACCACGCAAGCTAATATCTTTTCTGTCACCTCCGCCAGTCACTATTACACCCGGGATATCAGCCATTGCGTCGGTTAAGTCACGATAAAAGCGTTTTTCTAGCTGCGCTCTGTCGATAACACTAATACTTGCAGGTGCCTCTTTGAGCATTTGTTCGTAACCAGAAGCAGTGACAACCATTACTTCCATATCTTGTTTTTTTTCATCAGCAAAAGCAGGGTTAGCAATTGCAAAAGTACTTAAAATAAATGCAGTTACCGGCCTTAACTTACAACTTACCGTGTTCATGATATTTCTCCGTGACATTTAGCTTGTAAATGATAATAATTAGCGTTTGCGATAATAGTGAGAAGTTCCCTTTCTCACAACGTTATTTTTATTAAAGCTAATTTAAGTAAGGCTTAACGGTATGAGTGATAAGTTAACTAAAACCCTGAATATATTTGTTCGCACAGTACAAACGGGAAGTATGAGCAAAGCTGCCGCAGACCTTTTAATGACAACCTCTGCAATTAGTCAGCAAATAAAACAAATAGAGCAAGATGTAGGTTTGAGTTTATTTAGTCGCAGCCCCCGAGAATTAACGCTTACCGAGGCCGGTGAGCTGTATTATCAAAGTTGTTTACAAATGCTTGCCGTTGCAACAGCTACATCAGAACAATTACAGCATTTACAAAATTGTCCGAGTGGGCAATTAAAACTAGCAGCCCCTGTCGGTTTTGGTGGTGGGTTATTAAGCGAGCCTGTAAAGCATTTAATTAACCAATTTAGTGATATAGATGTGCACTTAACGCTTTCTGACGAGCCGATTGATATGATCAGAACAGGTATAGATTTAGTGCTGGCGATTGGCCCTCTCGAAGACTCAAACTTAATTGCACGCCAGCTCGCTAGTTGGCCATTAATACTGTGTGTTCATAAAAATCATGCACTAGCACAGCAACCAAAAATCACACTGGATGACCTAAAAGCGCATAACCGCATTGCACATATAGCTGTTGATCCGGCGCTTACGCACCTTACCCGCGGTGAAAGCACAACACTACCAAAAGCGCGTATTGCCATTAATAATATGCAAACTGTGATTCAATTTGTTCTCGATGAGTTAGGCTATGCTATTTTGCCAGAGCCTGAAGTACGTAATTTTTTAGCTACAGGAGAACTTTTAGAAATATGCACTGATTGGCAGCTTCCCCATTACGATGTATTTGCTCTAACGCCTGCACGCGACACGTTAGCAGCAAAAACAAAAGCTGCAATTAAAGCACTTAACGCATCATTTTCAGCTATTTAAATAACCTAAGTTCAGGTTAAGGCTTGTTTATAGTTAACTAATTGCAAGCCAAACTCCTACTAGCACCATTAAACTCCCCGCAATTCGGTTCATCCACTTAATGTTATTGCCTTTAGTTAAAAATAACCGCAGGCTTTTACCACCTGTTGCGTAAATCATCATACAGATAAACTCTGAGAGCAAAATAATGGCCACCAGCACCGCTAATTGCGGCGCAACACTGTATTGCACGTTAATAAAAGGAGGTAATAAGGAAATCATAAACGCCCATCCCTTTGGATTGGCAATGGCGGTTACAAACCCCTGTGAAAATAATGAATATCGGCTCACGGCTGTTGTGTTATGCGTATCAACCGACATTTTTCCTTTTGCACGCCACATATTAATGCCAATGTAGATTAAATAAGCGCCACCTAGCCATTTTAAAATATCAAATGCACTGGGGTAATTAAGCATAACACTGGCTACACCAAGCACCGCGGCTACCGCAACTGTTGCTACACCGAGTAGTTCACCTATCATCATCCATAAAGTTCGTCGCACGCCAATACTCATGCCTAAGGTCATGGCCAGTGTCATACACATACCGGGTGTAATTGATACAAAAAAGAAGGTAGGAATAAATACCGCAAGTGCAGCTACATCAATCATTTAAAGCTCGCAATAGGTTAAAAATAAAGTCGTGATAGGTTCATCCCAGAGGGTAAATGAAAAGGGCCAAAGGTGAAAGATAAAACAACTATCAGTAAGGTAGAAATAACGGCTTCGAGGATCGGGTTAAGAGCACCGAGCTTAGCCCGAGGCTCTAGACCCGAGACCCGTAGCTCGAAAGCCCTATTTTTCTAAGTGCCGTGAGATTCAGAGGGGATATTCTTAATCTCGCGGCATTAAGCAAATTAATTTGCGTTTACGTCTACAACCGCTTCAGTTGTTTCAGTATCTGCTTCTTTATCTGTAAACAGGTACTTATCAAGCCATTGCTCTTGCTCCCACAGCACGTGCAATAAGCTCTTACGGGCACGGTAGCCATGAGCCTCATAAGGAAGCATCACTAAACGTGCTTCTTTACCCAAGCCTTTAAGCGCTGCGTACATACGCTCACTTTGCATTGGAAAAGTGCCCGAATTAGGGTCCTCTTGACCGTGGATCATTAACATAGGTTCGTTAATTTTTTCAGCATGGAAAAACGGCGACATGTTTGCGTACACACTTTGTGCTTGCCAAAAATCACGTTCTTCACCCTGAAAACCAAACGGCGTCAATGTGCGGTTATACGCACCACTGCGGGCAATACCTGCCTTAAATAAATCGCTATGTGCTAATAAATTAGCCACCATAAACGCACCGTAAGAGTGCCCTGCAATAGCAATGTTATCTTTATCGGCAATGCCCTTTTCAACCAGTACATCAACCGCTGCTTTGGCGCTAGAAACCAGCTGTTTTCTAAAGTGATCATTTGGCTCACTACCATCAACACCTACAATCGGCATTTTAGGATCGTCAAATACCGCAATTCCTTTAGCTAAATAAGGCATTGGGCCCCAGTAACCTATGTAGGTAAATTCGTATTCTGATTCGCGTACTTGTGAAGCAACCGCTTTATCTTTATATTCAAGTGGATATGCCCACATCAGAACAGGTAAAGGCCCTTGTGTTTTGTCATACCCTGGCGGTAAATAAAGCGTACCTGAAAGCTCAACACCGTCATCGCGGGTATAACGTAATTGCTCTTTAGTCACCCCTTTAAATGCTGGATACGGATGCTCAAATTGGGTCAGTTGCGTTAAGCTATCTTTATCTAAATCGCGAATAAAAAAGTTAGGCTGCTGCGTTTTAGATTCACGAATAGTGATAATACGCTTACCTTCATCGTCTAATAAAGCTCGCACTCGCTCGTAGTAAGGTGCAGCCGATTGCCATACTCGCTTAGTGCTATTTGTTTTTACATCATATTGATCTAAAAATGGAATATTTCCTTGCTCAGATGCACCGTTTCCACGAAGGTAAATGTAACGTCCGCCTACGACTTTTATAACACGCGTGCCTAAGTCGTTTCGTTCATATATGGCACTACCTGGATCTTTATAGGCATCATTGTAGCTTCGCTCTGAAAATAACACGCGGTTACTATCAGCATTACGTGGTTGAATTACATAAGTGCGCACTTGTCGGTCACTAAAGCGCCAATCACTTAGCATGGCAATGTTGTCATTACCCCATTGTATGCCTGCAAAACGACGCTCTACTTTGGCAAATAATTTAGGGTCACGTTTAAATGGTGCTCGTAAACTATAAAGGTAATCATGATGCTCAACCTCAGTTTTCATATCGCCGCCATCTTGCGCTTCGGCCCAAATAACCTCCGCACCCTGATCGGCTCGCCACTCAAAATCACGACGACCTGTGCGAACACTGTCATACCCTTGTGGAATGTTGTCGGCAAGGGGTTGCTTTGCCAGCTCGACTAATGCATATCCACGCATTCCCCATATTTGCCATGTAGTTGCAAAACGGCTGTAAGGGACTTGATACGAAAATGGCTCGTCGATGGTCGCGACTAAAATATTGGTTGAATCAGGCGAAATTGAAAACGATTTAAATAAGCCAGCACGGCCAATTGGCTGTGCTTTACCATCAAGCGTGATATACGCTAATTGACCTTGACCATAAAATTTAAATTGTGCTTCATCAAATGGGCTGGTTAATAAGTTTTGATAAGTACGCGCTGGGGCTTTTTCACCGCTACTTTGTTGAATAACCGGTACTGTGCTTTGGGTATCATTGGTTAATCTGGGTTTGTCTAAGTTAACCGCTAAATTAGCCACAATCGCTGTGCTATCGGGTAACCACTGATAAGGTGTAGCGGTTAATACTGAATTAAGTGCAAACTCATTTAACTGCTTTGCTTGCTTGGTTTTAACGCTATAAACCCAAAGTCGTGCGTTATCCGGTTGTTCAACAATAAACGCTAAATACTCGCTATTTGCTGACCAGCGAGGAGAGCGAATGATCCCCTGCGGCAAATTATTAACGTTAACCACAGTACCACTTTCTACATGCTTAAGTTCTAAAGCACTGTATTTGGCACTTACCCGTGAGCGTGAAAAGTTAGCTGGGTTGAGCTTGATCCCCGCAAGCTTAAATTCTTCTTTTGCCAGCTCATCAAGCAACACAACACGCTTGCGTTCAAACAAAGCCAGCCACTGTCCATCACTTGATAAAGAACTAGTTGGTGCTAACTTAGCATCTACAAGTGTAGCAAGCGCTGGTGAAGGGGTTTGATATCCTTGCTCTGCATAACTTGCAGGCAATAAAACAATGCAGCCTACCAAGGCAATTAACAGCCTAAAAGCATTCATGTTTTCATCCTTTTTATTGTTAAATATTACCGGATATATAAACACGTTTTGCACCATTCATAAAGTGTTAAGCTAAGTAATGACTTAAGTAGCCTGAATACGCTAAAATACACGCCTATTTACTCAACGCTAAAATTGGTTGTTTATGTCCATTAATTTGCAGCATTTTAGTTTTTCGAAATCATACTCTGCTTTTTAAATACCGTTACAGCTTTTAAAAATATACCACTGTGTTTGAGTCTGTTTTTCCATCAAATAATTAGAGAATCTAGCCAATGAAAAAAGTGCTGGTAATTGGCTATGTATGGCCAGAGCCCAATTCATCTGCTGCAGGTACGCACATGATGTCGTTACTAAATGCGTTTAGGGCGCAAAACTGGGATGTTGAGTTCGCCACGCCCGCACTGCCTACCGAACACATGGTTGACCTTGCCGACTTTGGTATAACCAGCCAAAGCATCGCTCTTAACTGCGATAGTTTTGATGACTATGTTAAAGCTTACAACCCCGATTTAGTGATGTTCGATCGTTTTATGATGGAAGAGCAATTTGGTTGGCGCGTAGATAAGCATTGTCCTAATGCACTTAAAATTTTGGATACCGAAGATTTACAGTGTCTGCGTAATGCACGCCACGAAGCGCATAAAGGTGAGCGCGAATTCAACCACAGCGATTTACTATCAGACATAGCTAAACGTGAAATAGCCGCTATTTTACGCTGCGATCTCAGCTTAATTATCTCAAGCTATGAGATGGAACTACTCAATGAAGTGTTTAAAGTTGAGCCTAGCGTGTTACATCACTTACCATTTATGGCTGATTTAAGTGCCTTACCTGAGCAAACTAAATCGTATGAACAACGCCAACACTTTATGACCATTGGCAATTTTAGGCATGCCCCAAACTGGGATGCGGTACTCTATTTACAAAAAATTTGGCCGCTTATCCGCAAACAACTACCGCAGGCAGAATTGCATATTTATGGCTCTTACCCACCACCAAAAGCCACCGCACTTAATAATCCTAAAACCGGCTTTTTAATTAAAGGCTGGGCCGATGATGCGTATGAAGTAATGCAAAGTGCGCGGATTTGCTTAGCTCCTTTGCGTTTTGGGGCAGGTATTAAAGGTAAACTTTTAGAAGCCATGATCATGCAAACCCCAAGCATCACCACGCCTATTGGCAGCGAAGGTATGCACAGCACGTTGCCGTGGCCAGGTGTGGTAACAGCAGATGTGCAAGCTTTTGCAGATGCCGCAGTCTCTTTATACAACAACGAGGCTAAATTTAGTGAAGCACAAGCCGCTGGCGGCCTTCTGCTTAATACTTTGTATGACAAAGTACAGTTAAGTGCTCAATTAATTGAAAAAATCGACTCAATAAGCAGTAATTTAGATGCTCACCGGATGAAAAATTTCACCGGTCAAATGCTCAAACACCATACCATGCGCAGCACACAATATATGTCGCAGTGGATAGCAGAAAAAAATAAAAAATAACATTAAAAATCACTAGACAGGCGGCGATTTGTGTTTAAAATCGCCGCAAATAAACTTGGGCAATTTTAGCATTATTGCCTATATTTTTAGCTTAGTTATTTAATAGTTGGTTCAAAACAAATTTGAAAACCGCAACGTTTACTGAAAAACGCAAATTTATCGTTAAATTGGGCAAAATGCTCCATAAATACGGTACACCTGCCTATCGCTTAGAAGCCCACTTAATGGAAGTGGCGACTTATTTAGATCTTAAATCATCGTTTGTTATGTCGCCCACGTCGGTTACCTTTGTTATTTGGACCGATGGCCATGAAGATGAATATACCCATGTTGCCCGCGTTGACCCAGGCGATCACGATTTAGGTTCACTTGCCGATACCGATGACCTAGTTAATAAAATGCTTAATGGTGAGCTCACGTTGCAAGAGGTTGATCAGCAACTTGATATTATTTTTGATGCCCCAAATCCATATAACAGAGTGCTGACAGGCGTTGCCTTTGCCACCTCTGGCGGCGCATTTGCAATGCTTATGGGCACCAGTTGGAATGATGTTCTGTGGTCTGGGTTATTAACCTTTATTGTATACTTATTTGTATTGTGGTCGGCCCGTTCGAAACGTGTGGCTCACATGCTTGAGCCATTAGTGGCAATAGTGTCGGCTATTCTTGCTTGTGCTATTAGCGTTCATTTAGATGCACACATCAACATTCGATTAATTGTGCTTTCTGCCATTATTGTGTTTATACCCGGTTTAGCCCTTGCACTTGGCCTTGCTGAACTCGCAGCCAGACATTTAGTATCGGGCACAGCTCGCGTTATGGACTCATTTATGTTGCTGTTTAAGCTTTATTTTGGGGCTTTTATTGGTCTTGCTATTGGCTTTGCGGTCTTTGGGCAAGCCGATTTCGTACAACCAGAGCCGTTACCAAAGTGGACTGCATGGCTCGCTATTTTACTTTTATGTAGTAGCTTAATCGTTATTTTTAGAACTAAGCTTAAACATGCAATCTGGTCTATTGCCTCAGGCTTTATAGCTTATGGCACCAGTATTGGGCCTGCTATATATTTAGATTTAAATTACACGTTAGGCACCTTTATTGGTGCATTTTCAGTTGGTGTATTTAGCAACTTATTTAACCGTGTTGCCAATGCTCCGGCCTCTATTGTAGCTATGCAGGGATTAATTGTATTAGTGCCTGGGAGCAAAACGTATATTGGTTTAAACTCACTAATTGAAGGCCAAGACTTTGTTTATGCAGATCATATTGGTCAGCAAACGTTTTTAATTTTCATGTCGCTCGTGGCCGGACTTATTTTTGCAAACGTGGCACTTCCTCCTAAAAAGAGTTTGTAAGCTTAAAGCCCGTTAACTTTAAAGTCGCGGGCTTTAGTGTGCTATTCGCTGTGCGGTATTGTTAAAACGATTTTTCCCACGTGCAGCTTTTGCGAAAACACTTGTTGCGCTGTTACTATTTCACTTAATGGCAATGTTTGCGCCACTATCGGCTTAATTTTTTCCTGCTCAATAAAGTTTACCAAGCTTTTAAATACACCTGGTTCTATAACTGTGCAGCCAAAGAATGTTAAATCTTTTAGATACAATGTACGAATATCAAGCTCAACTAACGCTCCTCCAATTGCCCCCGACACCGCGTAACGCCCTTTTGGCTTTAAAACCTCTAATAGCTTTGGCCATTGCTCCCCTGCTACTAAATCGATAACTACATCAACACTGCTTTTACCCAAGGTTTTAATTAAATCGTCTTCACGAGATAAAACTTTATCAGCACCTAAATCTTTTAACTGCTGCGCCTTACTTTCACTAGTGATTGCAATAACATTAGCACCGCGCGCTTTTGCTAACTGCACAGCAGCGGAGCCAACACCACCGGAAGCTCCAGTAATTAATACAGTTTGCCCTTGTTGCGGGTTAGAGCGGTACAACATATTTTCAGCAGTTGAGTATGAGCACGGAAACGACGCAAGCTCTACATCGCTATAGCTGCTATTAATTTTATATGCATGCAAAGAATCAACTACAGTATATTGTGCAAAACCACCGTCGCACTCTGAACCAAAATACCACGGTGTTTTCAATGATTCACCGTTAGCTTTTAGCAAACATGGTTCAACTAAAATACGCTCGCCAATTCGATTTTTATCAACACTTTCACCAACGGCTATAATCACACCACATACATCAGCACCTTGAATGCGGGGAAATACTAATGCATTACCAGACCAGCTAGCATCATCGCTTTCATCACCTTTTTTTGAATACCAAGCTAAACGTGTGTTTAAGTCAGTGTTATTTACTCCCGCCGCCATGACTTTTATTAATACGTCGGTACTTGCAAGACTAGGTACAGCTATATCGGTTGCATATTTTAGCGTATCAAAATCGCCATGGGCTGTGAGCTGCACGCCATGCATTGTAGTGGGTAGGTTTGCCATTATTTGCTCCTTTAAATTAACTTTAAGATACTTTGTTTTGCGGCTAGTACTGCCTCATCACCTATTACTGGCCATGCGCTCGACACTCCTTCATGCAATAAGAATAAGCTACTCGCTATTGATGCATTTAAGCTTTGCTCACCTAACAATTGCTTAACCTCATTTTTATGATTTTGAACTGCGCTGCTAATTACTTCGTCTTCAGGAAATGCCGACAATGCATTAATTGATAAACAGCCATTAGGTGCATACTGCTGCATCCATAATTTAAGCTGATCAAACATATGTAAAACCGCATTTACACCTTCACCGGGTGATTCCTTTAGTAAAAAATGTAGATACCGAGTATGGCGATACTCAAGTGCAGCAATAATCATTGCTTGCTTTGAAGGATAATATTTATAAAGGGTACGTAAGCTGACACCACTGAGCTTTTGCAGCTTTGCTACGCTTGGTTCGGCAAAACCATGCTGGCTAAAGGCAACCTCTAACGCTGCAGCTATTTCTTGTTTAAGCATATTTTTATACCAATGTAGAATGAACACTCTACACAAATAGTAGAGCGTTCGTTCTACCATGTCAATATATCAGTTACAGTCCAAAGGTAAAAACACTGAGTAACTGGCAAACACTGAGCCTATACAGTTCATATCTCTGCGTTTTTTGTTAGATCATCGCATTTTTTAGTATATTAAGAACACCTTGCTATAATGGCTGAAATCTAATAAAGCAAAGGAAATAACAATGCTAAAAACTAGCTTAGCGATAGCAATTGGGCTTTCAAGCTCACTTGCATTTGCGCAATCAGCAATCACTGTTGAAGACATTCCAAAAGTAAAATCGGTAATACAAACAACTGTTAGCCCCGATGGCGACAGTGTTGCATTTACCCGTTCGTTACCTCGCACGCTTTACGTTGACGAAAATGGTAGCAATTACAGTGAGCTTTACGTTGTTGACGATAAAGGTGTTGAACGCCCTTTTATTACCGGCTCGGTTAATATTAAAAGCCTACAATGGTCGAACGACAGTAAAACAATTTACTTTTTAGCGAAATTAAAAGACGACAAATATACTTCGCTTTACCAAATACCTGTTGATGGCGGCCAAGCACAAGCGGTTATGTCATTAAAAGACACATCTATTTCAAGCTATCAGTTAAGCCCTGATAACAAGCAAGTCGCTATTTTAGCAATGCCAGCTGCTGATAAGTCAGAAAAAGAACTAAAAAAGCTTGGCTTTAAAGCAGAAGTATACGAGCAAGGCCTTAAAAACAAGCAGCTTTTTATTGTAGATTTAGCTAAAGCCGACAAGCCGCTTACCCCTACCGCACTCAATGTTGATAACTACGTAAGTGACGTTAATTGGGCTGCGAATGGTGAAAAGCTTCTGGTTAAAACTCAACCTACCGCACTGATTGATGATAAATACACAAAATCGATGTGGCACCTGTTTGATATTGCCAGCAACAAAGTTACCTTATCGTTTAAAACTGAAGGTAAGCTAGGCGATGCCGAGCTTTCGCATGATGGCAAATACATTGCTATTTTAGGTGCAGAAGATAAGCACGACCCTGCAACTGGTCGCTTATTTATTGCCGATACTAAAACCGCCGAAATCACTGAATGGTTACCTAACTTTATGGGCCACGTTGTTGACTTTGAATGGTCGCATAAACGTAACACCCTTAACTTTATTGCCAATGTTGGCACAGAAAGTTTTGTTGCGAGCATTAAAACCGGCTCTAACAAATACAAAAAGCTAGTAAAAGAAGGTAAATTTATTGCCTCTCAGCTAAGTGTTTCTGATTCAGATAAAACCCTAGCACTTCGTGGTAACACGGCAAAACACCCTAACGAAGTCTTTATTGTGCGCAGTAACAAGGCAAAGCGTTTAACTGATTCAAACAGCTGGTTAAACGACAAACACTTTGCTAAACAAGAAACAATTACGCTCAAAGCACGTGACGGTGTAGAGCTTGATGGTGTATTAGTTTACCCTCTCGATTATGAAAAAGGCACACGCTACCCACTAATTATGTCGGTACACGGTGGCCCTGAAAGTCATGATAAAAATGGCTGGGTAACTAACTACTCGCGTCCTGGTCAAATGGGCGCTGCACGTGGTTACGCGGTATTTTACCCTAATTACCGAGGTTCAACAGGTAAAGGCGTAGATTACTCTAAACTAGGTCAAAACGATTACGCAGGTAAAGAGTTTGACGACTTAGTTGATTTTAAAAATCACCTTGTTGATATGGGATTAGTTGATACTAAACGCGTGGGTATTACCGGTGGCTCTTACGGCGGTTATGCATCAGCGTGGGGCGCAACAAAGCTAACCGAGCACTTTGCTGCCAGCGTTATGTTTGTGGGTGTAACTAACCAGCTATCTAAATTTGGTACTACTGATATTTCAAACGAAATGAACCTAGTTCATGCGCGTTCATACCCGTGGGATAAATGGCAATGGTATCTAGAGCGCAGCCCAATTTACTGGGCGGGTCAATCTGAAACGCCACTGCTTATTATGCATGGTAAAGACGATCCTCGCGTTCACCCTGCACAATCTATGGAACTTTACCGTTACATGAAAGTGCAAGGTAAAGATGTTCGCCTTGTTTACTACCCAGGCGAAGGCCATGGTAACCGTAAAGTAGCGGCACAGTACGATTACAGCTTGCGTTTAATGCGTTGGATGGACAACTACTTAATGGAAGGCAAAAAAGACATGCCTGCATTTGAAATTGACCATGCAGCTAAATTAAAAGCAGTGAAAGACGCTAACAAATAAGTATTAGCTTAATACCAAAGGCCAACATAAATATGTTGGCCTTTTTGTTTGTAATGCCAGGCATGCTTAGTGGCACAGCAAAGCTTATGTTACACTCTGACTAATTACTCTGAAAACTGCTAATCACACTATTGCCATGTCAAACCCTGCTAGCTGCTTTACCACTTTTAATGAAAATATAGATAACCTTGCACTGCCTGAGCAGTTTACGTTTCCCTTTTATTATAAACCTCATCCGCTGGCCGTTGCCGCTGCAAAACAATTACAACAACAATTAAAAAAGCTAGATAAGGCTATTTTAGATACAGATGATATTGATGCCGGTAAAATGTTTGGCGTACTGGTTGTTCAAGATGAGTCGCAACAGCTAGGCTTTATTAGCGCCTATTCGGGGCAAATAGCGGGGATAGATGAGCAACTGCATTTTGCGCCAAATGTGGCACTTAAACATATAGACGATGCAGAATTTAGTCAGCAGAGCCAAGTGATTAACGATATTAATGCGCAAATTACAGCCTTGCAAAACAGTGATAATTATCAACAAATTGAGCAACAGTTAGTGACTGCTCGCCAACACTATGAGCAACAACTTATCGCCAAGCAGCAAGCGATGCAAGTAACTCGAAAACAGCGAAAACAGCAACGGCAAGCCGCCGGCGAACAACTCAATAATGATGAGTTTGAAAAACTGAAGAACCAATTAGCTGGGCAGAGCATTGTTGAGAAAAAACAACTACAAGCATTAAAGCAACAGTGGCAAACACGCATTACAGCGCTTGAACAAGCACAACTCACAATAGATGATGAAATTAACGGATTAAAAAAACGCCGTAAAGTACTCTCTAAAAATTTACAAAAAAAGCTATTCGCTCAGTACCAGTTTTTAAATGCAAACGGCGAAGTGACCGATTTAAACGCCATTTTTGCCAAACTGCCCGAGCACACACCGCCTTCAGGTGCGGGAGATTGTGCCGCGCCAAAATTATTACAATATGCCTATAAACATAATTTAAAGCCGCTGGCTATGGCCGAATTTTGGTGGGGCGCGCCGCCTAAATCGGCAATAAGACATCATTTACATTATTACCCTTCGTGCTACAGCAAATGCCAGCCTATTTTAGGGCATATGCTAGAGGGGTTAAATGTTGAAGACAACCCGCTCTTGGTCAACCCTGCACAGGGTAAAGACCTAACGATTGTTTATCAAGACGATGATTTGTTAGTGGTAAATAAACCAGCTGAATTTTTATCTGTGCCAGGCATTAATATTGACGATTCGGTATATATGCGAATCAAAACTCAGTTCCCACACGCTTCGGGGCCACTTATTGTGCACCGATTAGACATGTCGACTTCAGGGCTGTTAATGATTGCGTTAAATAAACGGGTGCATAAAGCACTGCAAAAACAGTTTATAGAGCGTAGTGTAGAAAAGCGTTATGTTGCTTTAGTGGCGGGTAATATTGCTGCTGAGAGTGGCACTATAGAGTTACCTTTAGTGCTTGATTTTGATGATAAGCCACGGCAAATGGTGTGTTACAAAACAGGGAAGCCGTCATTAACAACATGGCAGGTACTGGAACGTAAAAATAATACCACCCGCTTACAACTTTATCCTAAAACAGGACGTACTCATCAATTGCGTGTTCACTGTGCCCACCACTTAGGATTAAATACACCCATTGTGGGCGACACTCACTACGGTGAAAAGGCAGAACGACTGCATTTGCATGCCGAGTATTTAGCTTTTACCCATCCTATTAGTCATGAACGATTAGAATTTGAAGTAGCCGCTGATTTTTAAATCAGCGCTGCTTTTAGTCGAATCGGATTCCAAAACAGTGCCATTTTTTCATATTGCAAAGTCGGTAACCTTTACAGTTGCGATATAGAAAAATTTACCTGCATTATGCAAAGCCACAATCTAAACAATATAAATAACCATAAAATTCAATCACTTAAAAATTGGCATTAGCTTTGCTTTTTATTATTGTACGTATTTGTTAAAGCAACTTAAAGCGCCAATAAGTGCTTTTAGTCACACACAGTAAATGGCTTGCTAACCGCTTACTGTGCTCAACAGAACTTCCTACACTCCCTGTGTACTTTATTGGTTATAGGCTAACGCTTATAACCATTTTTTTTGCTTATTATTTAACGGTAAATTTTACGTCTTGATCGCGTAATAAATAAAGCGCAAAACACGCAGCCCACATCGGCCATGCTGCAAAAAACAGTAAATTATTAAAGCCATCTATGTACTGGTTGTAAGAAGACAGCGTTGATAGTCCATGCATTATAAAAATAACACCGTAAGTAATACGTTTTTTAAAACCGACTAAAAATGCTATTACTAGCAATAATTGCAGTGCACCTAAAATATAAGCAATAGTATCGGTAGAGCCACTGATCCCATAAAAATGTTCAAAAATACGGGCGCTATGCCCCGGATTTACAAATTTATCCAGTGTCCACATTACCATCACAATAAACACCCCTAATCGCAGCGATAAAAGCGACCATTGCAAACGAGTTTGTACATCTGTATTGATTGAATCTGTCATAAAATTTCCTTAAAAAAGATATAAATAAACTAATTGGCAAGTAAGACCGTATAAACGTATTTTTATTTTCAATTAATTAAAATTAAACCTAAACTGATCTTAAGTTGAGTTATTTAAAGGCACTATTATTTAAGCGCTAAGATAAAAATAAAAATATTAGCAATTGATTGAAAGATATTTTTACCTGTCTTGGTCTTTTGTGTACATCAACATATAACAATAGAGAAACACGATTTGAAATACACGTATTTAGCTTTAACCCTCGCCCCCCTATTAAATGTAGCTTTAGCTGCTCAGGCTAATGAAACAACTAGCTCTGACCCCATTGAGCGAATTGAGGTAGCAGGTCAAGCGCTTAAATCTAAAAACCTCTCTATTAAAAACACCACAGTAAACGGTCCTTTTGGCGACAACCTAGCTTTGCAAGACATAGCTCGCTCTGTGACCCCTATTTCTAAAGAGTTAATTGAGCAACTTAACATAACAACATTGCACGATGTTCTGGCAGTAAGTCCTAATACATACGCTGCAAGTGGTTTTGGTGCACCAAGTTTACCGACGATCCGCGGCCAGTTAGGTGAGTTATTTCAAGATGGTACTCGACGCCAAGCGGGTAATAATGGTTTTGGTGTGCCGTTGTCGTTTAATGCGATAGAACAGATAGACGTAGTTAAAGGTGCACCGCCTGTGCTGTTTGGTTCAAGCCAACGTAACGGTGGCTTTGTAAACTTGCACTCTAAAACAGCGTCAACTGATCAGCGCAAAGGAAATGTGAAGTTGTCTGCAGGCAGTTGGGATAAGTATAGTGCCCAAGTAGATTACAACGCACCGATTGTTGAGGATAAAATTGGCTTACGTGTTAGCTATGAGCATATTAATCAGGGTAGTTATTATGACTATTCAGCCACACAAAGTGATAGCTTGTTTGCGGCATTAAAAATTTTACCGGATGATAAAAGCAGTTGGGACATTAACTTTGAACTGTACCAAACAGAATTTACCGATAACGCTGGTATAAATCGTCCTACCCAAGCGCTTATCGATCATAATCTTTATATTACTGGTCAAGGGTTACAAGCGAATGGCAGCACAGTGCCTAGCGCAGGCTCTATTATATCGCCCACAGGGCAAGTCAAAATAGATACCAGCCGTGTGCTTACCGATCCTGATAATCTCAATCAAGCAACCACTTATTTAGTTCACAGTATTTATAAGCGCGCACTGTCTGATGTAATGTCGATTAAAAACATTAGTTACTTTCAACATTTGCAGCGCGAAGAAATAGCACAAAATAGTTTTGTTGAAATAATTGATGGCGCCGATACCGCACAAAACCGCACTGAACTCACGTATCAATGGAGCAATGAGCAGCAAACCTTATTCGCTGTTGATGTTCGTTATAATAAAGTATTGGGTTACAGCCAGTTTACTACTGAAGCCGACACACCTATTGATTTAACCGGCCCACTTTCAAACCGCCGCATTCCATTAACTGATGCACAAAAGGCACGTTTGGTAGAGCTACGCCCCGGTGTATATGTGTCCCCTGGTGGTCAGTACGATATTAACAATGATGGCAGTGGTGATTTTAATTTATCAGATACGACAGACTCACGCTCTTGGCAAACCGGCATTGCCATTCAACAAGACTCACAATGGACTGACAGCTTACGCACCAGTGCTGGTTATCGTGTTGATTACTATGATGTAGAAGCACACGACCCGATTGCGCCTCAAGGTCAAATAGCGGCTAGTGATAGCATAAATGATACACTGCAATCAGCGCAGCTGAGCATTAATTACTCAGTTAATGACGATTTAACCACTTATGCGGCAGCAAGTTATAACGAAGCCACCTCTAACAGCATGGCCGGCGGTAATACGTTAGGTGGTGACAATACAATTAGCGCACAAAATTTTGCTACGGAAAATACTTTAGTCGAGTTTGGCGTGAAATATGCGCCAACACAAAGCGACTGGTATGCAGATGCTGCTGTATTTAGCCAACGCCGCAGCTTACGTAATCGCGATGGTAGCAATACTGGTATTCGTACGACCGGATTCGAAAGCCAAGTATTTTACGACGCTTACCCTTACTGGGTAAGCGCAGGCTACAGTTACATTGATGCCCGTTATGATAACTCTGCGACAGGCCAAGACTCAGCGCAAATAGCCGATGCGTTTGATAATTCGCGTCCCGATATTATTGCGGGTAACAGCATTGGCGCACCAAGTTACACAGCTTTTGCGCCCTCAAACCGTCAAGTACAAGGGATCCCAGAGCAATCATTAAGCTTAAACGCTAACTATACAATAACTTCTCAGTGGCAAGCTGGATTTTCTGCCCTGTATACTAAAAGCTACCCATTGGATTTTTTAGCTACCGTATACATTCGCGATCAGCACACCTTAAATGTTAATACCAGCTATGCGTTTACCTCAGCAACTAAATTGAGGCTTGATGTAAATAACATTACCGATCAGCAAAACTGGCGCCCTGTATTTGAAGGTGGTTATTTTGGCGCGACACTCGCGTTCCCAGAATTACCAATTAACGCTAAGCTCACGCTTACCCATAACTTTTAAACCGTTTGAGAGATAACATGTTAAAAAAATTAAGTTTGTTATTACTGGCGGCGATAGGTGTCGGCTTATTCTTTTTTTATGACCTAAACCAACTCCTTACCCTCGACGGGCTAAAAGGGTCAATGGCGCAATTTGATCAGTACAAAGCTCAATCACCGCTTTTGGTGATCGGAGGGTTCTTTTTACTTTATATATTAGTGACCGCATTATCACTGCCCGGTGCAGCTATTTTAACGCTAGCCGCAGGTGCTTTATTTGGTTTGGCTCAAGGGCTATTAGTTGCCTCGTTTGCCTCAAGCATTGGTGCTACGTTGGCGTTTTTAGTGTCACGTTATTTATTGCGCGATACCATAAAAAAACGCTTTCCTGAACGCTTAGCCGCTATAGATACTGGGGTTGAAAAAGAAGGCGCATTTTACTTATTTACGCTGCGCTTAGTGCCTGTTTTTCCGTTCTTTTTAATTAATTTATTAATGGGTTTAACCGCTATTAAGTCATGGACTTTTTACTGGGTAAGCCAAATCGGGATGCTGGCGGGTACCTTTGTATTTGTAAACGCTGGTACACAACTTGCGCAAATAGAGAGCTTATCTGGCATTTTATCGCTGGATTTAATTTTATCGTTTGCGTTATTAGGGGTATTCCCGTTAATTGCAAAAAGCCTTATAAATGCAATAAAAAAGCGCCGTGTTTATAAAAACTACACTAAACCCAAAACATTCGACCGCAACATGATTGTTATTGGTGCGGGCGCAGGCGGCTTAGTAACCAGCTATATTGCAACAGCAGTTAAAGCCAAAGTAACTTTAATTGAAGCCGGCGAAATGGGCGGCGACTGTTTAAATACTGGCTGTGTACCTAGTAAAGCCATTATTAAAAGTGCAAAAGTAGCCCAGCAAATGCGCCAAGCTGAAAAATATGGGCTACAAAGCACGACACCGCAGTTCTCGTTTAAAAAAATAATGGCACGTGTACAGCAAGTGATTGCCGATATAGCCCCACACGACAGTGTTGAGCGCTACACAAACTTAGGCGTAGAAGTAATTAAAGGCTACGCAAAACTTATCGACCCGTGGACGGTGGAAATTAAATTAAATGATGGCGGCACGCAAACACTCACTGCCCGCACTATTGTTATTGCCACTGGCGCACGCCCATTTGTACCGCCACTTCCGGGTATTGAAGAAACCGGCTATGTAACCAGTGATACGTTATGGAACAAATTTGCTGAGCTTGAAGAAGCCCCTAAAAAGCTTGTTGTACTTGGCGGTGGTCCAATTGGTAGCGAATTGGCACAAAGCTTTGCCCGTTTAGGCTCAAGCGTTACGCAAATTGAGATGGCTGAACGCATTATGATCAAAGAAGACTTAGAGGTGTCTAAATTTGCTCACGAAGCGCTAACGCAAAGCGGCGTAAACATTTTAACCTCGCATCAGGCACTGCGCTGTGAAGAGCGCGATGGCAAAAAATTCATTGTGGTAAAACATAACGACAACGAAATCGATATTGAATACGACGAGCTACTATGTGCTGTTGGCCGAAGCGCTCGTCTTAAAGGTTACGGCCTTGAAGAACTAGGTATTGAAACGAGCCGCACTGTAGTCACAAATGAATACCTTGAAACACTCTATCCTAATATTTTTGCAGCGGGCGATATTGTAGGACCGTATCAGTTTACACACGTAGCCGCTCACCAAGGTTGGTATGCTGCTGTAAATGGCTTATTTGGTAACCTTAAAAAGTTTAAAGTGGATTACCGTGTCATTCCGTGGACCACATTTATTGACCCTGAAGTAGCACGGGTGGGCATAAATGAACAAGAAGCGATTGAAAAAGGCATAGACTATGAAATCACCCGCTTTGAATTTGAAGAGCTAGATCGCGCCATTACCGAAAGCGCTAACAATGGTTTTATTAAAGTGATCACCCCTAAAGGTAAAGACAAAATCCTCGGTGTCACTGTGGTATCTGAACACGCTGGCGATTTAATTGCTGAGTTTGTGTTAGCCATGAAACACGGTTTAGGACTTAATAAAATATTGGGCACCATTCACAGCTACCCAACATGGGCTGAAGGTAACAAATATGTGGCGGGCGAATGGAAACGTGCTCATGCTCCTGAAAAGGTACTTAACTTGCTGGAAAAATACCACGCCTGGCGCAGAGGCTAATATGTTTAAAACACCTTTAAAAGCGCTATTATTAGGTTCTGCTTTGCTTGCAACATCGTTTGCAAGCAAAGCTCAAAATATGCATGACAGCTGGAATGCATTATTAAACAAGCATGTTGTAGCTATTAATCATGGTCACAGCACTGAGGTTAATTACTCAGCAATAAAAGCTAAGCGCAGCGAACTTAAAGCTTATTTAGATTCGTTATCGGCTGTTACGCAAAATGAGTTTGATACATGGGAAAAACCTAAGCAGCTGGCGTTTTTAATCAACGCGTATAACGCCTTTACTGTTGAGCTGATATTAACAAAATACCCAGATCTTAAATCAATTAAAGATTTAGGCAGTTTTTTTAGCTCACCGTGGAGCAAAGAGTTTGTGCCATTACTTGATAAAACTCGCAGCCTTGATGATATAGAACATAATTTAATTCGTGGCAGTGGTAAGTACAACGACCCACGTATTCACTTTGCTGTAAATTGTGCCAGTATTGGCTGCCCAGCACTACGTGAAGAAGCCTACACAGCCACTGATTTAGAAAGCCAATTGCAAGAGCAAACGATGCGTTTTTTATCAGACATGACTCGAAATATAGCGCAAGATAACACGCTAACTATGTCTTCAATATTTAAGTGGTACGGCGATGATTTTGAACAAGGCTTTAAAGGCGCAAATACGCTACAGCAGTTTTTTATGCAATACCCTAAAGCACTAAAACTGACACCCGCTCAGCAAAAAGCACTTAAAAATAACAACATGAAAGTTAAGTTTTTAGACTACAACTGGGATTTAAATGCTCGCCAATAAATTTTGGCAAACATTATCGCGATACAGCTTATTCTGTGTCGCCTTTTGCATTTGCCTTATTATTAGCTTTAAAAGCCTAGCAAGTACACAATTACAAAGCCGTTGGCAGCAAGTTGAAAAGTTAGGTAAAGACCAAAGCGTATATTTTTATGCTTGGGGCGGTGATGCGCAAATAAATGCCTATATTCAGTGGGCGGCTGAGCAAGTAAAAGCTAAATATAACATTGAGTTAGTGCATGTAAAGCTCAGCGACACCAGCGAGGCCGTTAGCCGCGTACTCGCAGAAAAATCAGCAAATAATCACACTCAAGGCAGTGTCGATTTAATTTGGATCAATGGGGCTAACTTTGCAGCTATGAGTAAGCACGGGCTTTTACTAAAAGACTGGGCTGATAAATTGCCTAATTTTATTTACACCAATCCAGAAAACAATCCCAGCGTGTTGTTTGATTTTGGTTTACCCACTCAAGGAATGGAAGCCCCTTTGGGGCAGGCATCACTGACTTTTTATTACGATACGCTAGCAACGAGCTCTCCTCCTCAAACCCTTAATAAGTTATTGAGCTGGAGTAAAGCAAACCCAGGCCGATTTAGTTACCCCAAACCCCCTGACTTTTTAGGGATGAGCTTTTTAAAATATGCATTAGTGGTATTACACCAACATAGCGATGCAATGCTACAAGCAAAACTAAATCAACCAGCTAATGATAAAAACACAGCCCAAGTACTTGATCCGTTGTGGACGTTTCTAAATAAATTGCACCCTAATCTGTGGCGCAATGGCGAATACTTCATGCAAAGCGGTGTACAAATGCGCCGCTTAATAGACGATACCGAGCTTAGTATTGGCTTTACTTTTTCGGCACCAGAAGTACCGGCTGCGGTAAAGCGCTATGATTTACCAAAAAGTATAAGAAGTTATGCAATGGCCGATGGTAGCTTAAGTAACACTCACTTTGTCGCTATTCCTTATAATGCAAGCCACCAGCAAAGTGCGCAATTAGTGGCTGACTTTTTATTAAGCCCCGCAGCGCAAGCGCATAAACAAAAAACTGCTATATGGGGTGACAAAACGGTATTAATTCAAACCAGCTTAAGCGCAGAGCAGCAGGGCTTATTTAAAACCGTACAGCCGCATCCTAGCGCACTGCCTCTAAATAGTGTTAAACGTACACTCAGTGAGCCACATCCGAGCTGGGTGGAGGCAATTAATACTGGCTGGGAAACCCGTTATGGAGCAAGCCAATGAGTAAGGTACTCCATTCAGCTGATTTATTCTCACGCCTAGTCAAAGTAACCCCTTACTGTTTGCTGGCACTGTTAACAATACCTGTATTAGGCGGCCTAATGGGAGTAATGTTGCCTGCCTTTGGCTGGGCGCCTGCCTTGAATAAAACCAACATGAGTTTGGCTGGGTTTAATGTTTTATGGGATACACCGGGGCTTTCACAAATGATAGGCCTGAGCATACGCACTGGACTAATTAGTACATTAATAGCGTTTGCGCTCATGATTATTATGCTGGCTGCATTTTTTAATAGTGTATGGCTAAAACGAATTGAATATGTATTGAGTCCCATACTGGTTATTCCCCACGCTGCAGCGGCAATTGCGGTCAGTTTTTTAATCGCCCCATCGGGATTATTTACGCGCTTATTTTCGCCTTGGTTAACGGGCTGGCAATTAGCTCCTGAGGGCTCATTACCTTATGACGCTTTTGGCTGGAGCATTATTATTGGGCTTGTACTTAAAGAGCTGCCTTTTTTATTACTCATTGCATTGGGTATTTTAGCGCAGCCTGAACTTGGCAAAAAGCTACGAATGCAGCATCAAATTGCCATTAATTTAGGTTATTACCCCATGGTGGCATTTTTTAAAGTGGTGCTACCTAATTTATACCCACTGTTACGTTTGCCCATTTTTGCAGTACTTGCTTATGCTAGTGCGAGCGTTGAGATGCCACTGATACTTGGGCCCAATACGCCCCCTACTTTAGCCGTTGCTATCATGCATTGGTTTAACGATGTAGATTTAACCCTGCGCATAAAGGCCTCAGCGGGTGCTCTGTTACAATTAGCGATCACTGTTGGACTACTGCTAATTTGGCTATTGCTTGAAAAAATCAGTGCCATGATTTTTAGTCAGTCACTCATCAACGGCCGACGCCATTATGCTCACCAACTTGTTCGTGCTTTTACTTATATCGTCACTTGCGTAATTTTAGTCTTCATTGCAGCTGCGTTAATTGGATTAGTACTTTGGTCAGTAGCTGGCTATTGGCGTTTTCCGGATACCTTACCCTCAAATTTGGTATTACTACACTTTGAAAATGCCTTTACACACATTCACACTCCTTTATTTAATACCTTAGTGGTTGGCGTGGTTAGCTCAGGTTTTGCCACTATTTTGGTGTTACTATGTTTAGAAGCAGAGCAAATCACGGCTAAACCTTTGGCGAAGTGGGCACTGTTAATTATATACCTGCCGTTGTTGGTACCCAGTATCGCCTTTTTATTTGGTATTGTGTGGCTACAGCAATTGCTAAATAGTCAGCATGCTTTTTTTAATGTGATATTTGTACATTTGCTGTTTGTTTTACCCTATGTTTTTTTATCTATTGCCGATAGTTACAGGCGTTTAGACCCAAGATTAGCGCGGGTTGCTGCAAGCTTAGGCTCAAGCCCATGGAAGGTGTTTATACAGGTTAAATTGCCACAACTATTTGCGCCTATTTTAATTGCGATGGCGCTGGGGCTAGCAATAAGTTTTGGCCAGTATTTATCAACCCAGTTAGCAGGGGGTGGCCGAATAGCCACCATAACCACCGAAGCCGTAACACTTGCCAATGGTGCAAGTAGGCGAACCAGTGCTGTGTATGCAATACTGCAAATGGGCTTACCTCTTCTCGGCTTTATACTGGCATGGGGACTACCTCGGTATGTTTTTAATAACAAGCAAGCATAATATGAATACATCAAAGGGCGTTTAATGCAGCCATCATTACAAATTAAAAATTGTCAGCTTTATCGTCAAAACGAGTTGTTACTGAGCTTGAATGAACAGGTTAAAGGTGGTGAAATTCTTACTATTATGGGGCCATCAGGGAGCGGTAAATCTAGCTTATTAAATTGGCTTACTGGCGCATTACCTCCGGGTTTTAATGCAACTGGCGAGGTGTGGCTAAATGATACTAATATTAGTTCCTTGCCTAGCCATTTACGCCATGTTGCTGTGCTATATCAAGACCCATTACTATTCTCGCATCTATCTGTTGGCGGTAATATTAGCTTTGCCATGCCAAAAATGGATAAAAAACAACGCCAACAGCAAATAGATGAAGCACTTACACACGTTGGGCTAAAAGGCATGGCCAAGCGCCATCCAGACACTCTCTCCGGTGGGCAGCAAGCCCGTGTTGCTTTATTACGACTATTACTGAGTAAACCCAAAGCGATTTTACTCGATGAACCCTTTAGTAAGCTTGATCAGCAATTACGTATTGAAACCCGCCAGCTGGTGTTTTCACAAATTAGGAAATATCAGTTACCCGCCATTATGGTCACCCATGATGAAAGTGACGCAATAGCCACAAATGGCAAAATCATCAATCTAAACGTACAAAGTGATATAAATGTTAGATAAATTTATTACCCCACTTATAAAGCCGGTGCTTATTCCGTGCGTAAAACAGCTGCACAAAAAAGGAGTGAGTGCCGTTCAGTTAACCTTAATAGGTTTTTTAATTGGCTTACTAGCTGTGCCACTAATTATTTTTGAATATTGGTATGGCGCATTAGCTGTAATTTGTATTAACCGCATTTTTGATGGTCTTGATGGCGCACTCGCGCGTTATGCTCAGAGCAGTTCAAGCGCTGGGGGATATTTAGACATTACTCTGGATTTTTTATTTTATGCGCTTATTCCTTTTGCATTTATTTTAACCAACCCTGAGCAAAATGCACTTGCTGGGTCACTATTGCTTGTGACTTTTATAGGTACAGGCTCCAGCTTTTTAGCTTTTGCCATAGCCGCTGAAAAATTTAAACTCGATAAACCACAATTTAAATACAAAAGTTTTTACTACTTAAATGGCTTAACCGAAGGCACAGAAACCATTGCCTTATTTATTGCCTTTTGTATTTGGCCGCAGTATTTTTCAATTCTTGCTGTTTTATTTGCTATAGCCTGCGCGATAACTATTTTCACCCGTATATATGGAGGTTATTACACCTTAAAACAGCAAGAAACCGCACTCAACGAGGTAAACCATGAGTCATGAAGTATATTGGCGGCTAGGCTTCTTTTTTAGCGTACTAGCAATAATGATGCTGCTTGAATGGCAAAAGCCTGCACGCCAATCAACTATTAAAAATAGGTCGCGCTGGTTTGCTAATTTTGGATTAACCTTTACTTCTACCCTGCTTGCACGCTTTACAGTGCCGGTTGGATTAACTGCGGTTGCTGCTTATTATCAGCAGCATGGAATTGGGCTATTTAATCAACTCAATGTCTCACCACTCATTGCAGTGATACTCAGCTTACTTTTGCTTGATTTAATTATTTACTGGCAGCATCGGCTTTTTCATCAGGTGCCTATTTTGTGGCGTTTGCACCGCGTACACCACGCTGATGCACATATTGATACCAGTACCGGTCTGCGATTTCATCCTATTGAAATTGTACTCAGCATACTTATAAAATTGATTGCCGTTACCGCTTTGGGTGTACCTGCTATTGCAGTATTAATATTTGAAATTGCACTCAATGGGTTAGCACTGTTTAATCATGCGAATATTCGCTTACCCAACTCTATTGAAAAGCCGCTGCGTTTAGTGCTTGTAACTCAAGTACTGCATCGTATTCATCATAGCCAAAACCCCGAAGAAACAAACAGTAACTTTGGCTTTAGTGTAACTTGGTGGGATAGACTTTTTGCCAGCTATAAATCACAGGCAAGTCAGCCTGATAAAAATATTGCACTTGGTTTAAGCCAATACCCAAACCCCAAACAAAATTCATCCTTGTGGCAATTGTTAATAATGCCATTTAAAAAATAGCAATACAGCTAATGAAAACATCCATGTACACCTTTTAAACCTCTATTTATAACATTACTTAGGCGTTCAACCGTTCCTGTTAACAAAAACTCCCGTTAAAAGTAAACCAGTTGTAAATTATTTAAACAAATTCTTGACCAAATTTGAAATCCCCCATATCATTTGTAAGCGCTTACATTTACCACACATAAAAATGTAAGCGCTTACAAAAATGAAAAATCAACAAATACACTATATTCTGACAATAATCAGTTGAACGGGGTTCAGTTATGAACATTGAAACAACACGCATTACTCGCCTTCTGGCTGCTATTTCATTAGCATCTTTGGCGGGCTGTGGCGGCGATGCTGCAACAACATCCAATTTTGAAAAAGTAGATCCTGCCCAGCCAGTTTCAGATTGGCAAATGGTTTGGAGTGATGAATTTGATGGCACAAGCATTGATGCTAACAAGTGGAACTTTGAATTAAACTGCGCTGGCGGCGGTAACAACGAGAAACAATGTTACACCGACAGTGAGGAAAATGCCTTCATTAAAGACGGTGTACTAAATATAGTCGCCTTACCTGCAGAAGAAGGTGCAGAAAAGCCATACACGTCAGCCCGTTTAAACACCCGCTACAACGCCGACTTTACTTATGGCCGTTTTGAAATGCGTGCAAAGTTGCCTTCTGGTCAAGGTAGCTGGCCCGCATTTTGGATGATGCCAACCGACGAAGTATATGGGACTTGGCCGCGCTCTGGCGAAATTGATATTTTAGAAGCGGTAAATTTAAAAACAGTCGCTGAAGATGGCACCGTTGAAGCAAATATTCATGGCACACTTCACTATGGTCGTGAGTGGCCAAATAACTCAAGTTCAGGTAAAGCTTATGCCTTACCTGAAGGTATGAACCCCGCAGATGACTTTCATACTTATGCAATTGAATGGCAAGAGGGAGAAATTCGCTGGTACGTAGACGGCTATTTATATGCTACACAACGTCGCTCTGAAGTACGTTACAACTCTAAAGATGAGCCTGTTGGCCTTAAACATAAAGGTTGGTTTGCTGAATACTTTGAACAAGGTAACGGCGAACTTACCACTCACTGGGATAATGCCCCATTTGATAAAGATTTTTACCTTATTTTAAATAACGCCGTTGGCGGTGACTGGCCTGAAAATGTAAACAACTTAGGTGTTGACGCTGCAGCATTTGCACAAGGCCAAAGTTTTGAGATTGATTATGTTCGTGTTTACGAATGTGCCTCAGATCCGGGCACCGGTAAAGGTTGTGAAACTGTGCGCCCAGGTTACGATAACCTAGACGATGCACTTGTCGAAGGTAAAGCCCCTGTACCTACTCCGCCAAGTGATGGCGTTGCAAGAAACCTTGATATATTCAATGGCACATTAAACGCCAATTGGATCGCATGGGATTGTTGTGGCGGAACTACACCAGAAACTATAACCGATGCTGATAAAGGCGATGTTGTTAAATTTAATATTAATGACAATAACGGTACAGTGCTTGGTTTCTCTACCCGTGGCGGTCATTTTCCTGATGGCTTTGCAGGTTCATCGTCACCATTTGACGCATCTTTATTACTTGATTTAAATGGCCGTGTATCATTTGATATGAAAGTAGTAACGCCGCCAACATCTTCGACAACTTGGCTATTAAAAGCTGAAGCGGGTGATGGCGGCCCTAATACAGGCGACGTAGCCCTTAGCGATAGTGTTGAAGGCGTAACACCGGTTACTGGCCAATGGCAAACCTATACATTTCCGCTTTCTCTGCTACAAGAAAGAGGCTTAGATTTAAGTGCTATTGATGTATTAATGGTGTTCCCGGCATGGCAAACAGGTGAAGGCGCAGAATACTTAATTACCAATGTGGTTATTGAAGGCGACTTACCAAAAGTTGATCTTTTCAGTGATGAACAAAACTTAAATTGGCCAATGTGGGATTGCTGTGGTGGTTCAACGCCAGTTGAAGTAATAGATGATGAAGAGCACGGTTTAACTGCTGAATTTTCTATTGGTGCAACAGCAACAGTAATGGGCTTTAATAATCGGACATCTGCAGGCGGAAGCGGTGAAGCATTCGATGCCACCTCAATATTAGAAAGCGGTGTAATAGCGTTTGAGCTAAAGGTGATTTCAAAACCAAATAATCTTGATTCAGTTTGGACTTTTAAAGTGGAGTCTGATAACGGTAGCTCTGCTGTCGAAATTCCATTAACTGACAGCAATGAAGGTTTAGAACCTACGGTTGGTGAATGGCAAACATATACCTTCACCCTCGCTGATTTAGCAGGTGCAGGTTTAGATGTTAGTGCGTTAGATGTAGTGATGATTTTCCCAGCTTGGGACACAGGTGAAGGCGCTGTTTATCGTGTAGATAACGCTTTCATTGGCGTTCCATAATTAAAAGTCACTCAATGGTAGGTGTATATGTGCACCTACTTACCGTAAAATTTAGTTAAAAAGCAGAGCAATTATGAACACATTTAATTTTAAAAAAAGCCAATTAGCGGCTTCTGTGTCACTTATCATCACTGCAAGCACGCTTAATATCGCTCATGCAGCAGAACAAAATACTGTTGAACCTGAAATCGAAGTAATACAAGTTAAAGGTATTCGCGGTTCACTTATCCGCTCTATGGATATGAAACGCGATGCATCAGGGGTAGTCGATGCTATTTCTGCTGAAGAAATGGGTAAATTTCCCGATACTAACTTAGCAGAGTCACTGCAACGTATTACGGGTGTGTCGGTGAGTCGTGCAAACGGCGAAGGAAGCCAAATTACCGTACGTGGTTTTGGCCCTTCATTTAATTTGGTAACACTTAATGGTCGCCAAATGCCTGGAACGGGTAACTCACGTTCGTATAATCTGGAAAACATTGCCTCAGAAGGTGTTAGTGCCTTAGAAGTATTTAAAACTGCTCGTGCTGATGTGCCCAGTGGTGGCTTAGGTGCGACGGTTAACATTTCAACAACTCGACCTTTACAAAGACCTGGTCAACACTTTTCGGCAACAGCTAAAGCTATTCATGATTCATCAAATGAAGCGGGTAGCAATGTAACTCCGGAAGTATCAGCTATTTATAGTAATACCTTTAGCGATGAAATGTTTGGTATTGGTTTTTCTTTTTCGCATCAAGAACGCGACTTTCAAAAGCAAAGCGCCAATATTCAAGGTTGGCAAGCTAATGTAGACCTACCTACTCTTGCTGAAGGTGATTTTATTGATCCACGCGCAGTAGATGCGCAAGGAAATCGTGTAGGTAATCACTTTTTTGCAAAAGATATGAACTACGCAATTGAAGATTTACAACGCGAGCGTACTAATGGGCAAATCACACTGCAATTTGCACCCACAGATAATTTTGTAGCAACCCTTGATTATACAGCAAGTGAGGCTACAACAGGCTCAGAAACTCTCGGCTGGGGTATTTGGAACGACTTTGGTAGTAACATTAATGGCTACGAGTTAGATGAAAATGGCACAGCTATTTATGCAGATATAAGTGGTAACGATGCGTCATTTACCTCTAGTAAAAACACCACTGAAGTTAAGGCTCGTTCTATTGGCTTAAATTTAGATTGGCAAATTAATGAAACATGGCAAGTTGAGCTTGACTACCACGACTCTAAAAACGAGACAGATAACGGGGCAGACAAAGGTCTGGGTAGTGATGGGCAAGTTATTTTAGGTTCTGATCAGCTTGTAAATAAAATTTATGATTACCGCACTGGTGAAATTCCACATGCGCAAGTTAACTGGAAAAACGGTACTAGCGTATTAAGCCCTGGTGAAATTGATTCAAACTTTAGCCAGTTTATTCATTCACCTGGAGAATCAAATATTGAGCAGCTGCAATTACATACAACATGGATAAACGATAGTTTTGACATTGGTTTAATTGAAGTGAAGTTTGGTGGTTCGCGTACAAAACAAAATACCGGTGGTTATGAAGCATGGAGTGGCTTAGTTGGCGGCCCTGGTTTTAACCCTTCTTACACCGAGATATTCCCTGATGGTATGTTTACCCTTAATAATACTTCAGGACTATTAGACCAATTTGCCGGTGGTGGTAGCAATTTACAACCTAACTATTATTATAGCTATGACTTTGATGAAGCCGTAGCAAGACAAATGGCATACCTTACAGCTGATGTAACCGGTGGCGATGCCTATGCGCCTAATGCCTATCTTGATGGTATTGACAGTCAGAGTGCTGTTGAAGAAATTACCAACAGTATTTATGTTCAATCACGTTGGGAATTTGAAGTTAGCAATTACTACATAAAAGTAAATGCAGGTCTTCGATATGAAGAAACCGATGTAAGTAGCTCTGTTCGTCAACGCGTTGAGCAACAAGTAAATTGGATAAGTGCTTCAGAGTGGATCACTCAATATGAAGCTGGCGGCGATGACAACTTCTTAGTTCAAGAAGGAAGTTACGATATTTTACTACCATCAATCGACCTAAGTGTTGACGTAACCGATGACTTAGTTGCTCGCGTGTCTTGGGGTAAAACTATGTCGCGCGCGCCATTAGGTGATTTAGCCGGTGGTCGTAACCTAACAGGCAGCCCAAAACCAGGGGCACGAGTAGGCAGCCAAGGTAATACAGGACTATTGCCGTTTGAATCAACAAACCTTGATTTTTCATTAGAATATTACTACTCAGAAGGCAGCTATGCATCAGTAGGTTACTTTAAAAAAGACGTTGATAACTTTATTCAAACCACCATTACTCCAACCACCATTGAAGGCTTACATGATATTTTAAATGGCCCACGTTATTTACAAGCGGTTAGTGATATTGAAGCTCGTGGTGATCAAGCAACAAGCGATGCTATTTTTGCACAAATGCTTGCTAATGGTGATGGCAATGCTAACGGCCAAATTGAACCAAATAGTAATGATCCACTTATTACTTGGAATATTAGCCAACCACAAAATACCGATAGTAAATCAGTCGATGGTTTTGAAGTGGCAGTACAGCATTTAATTGGTGAGACGGGCTTTGGTGTCGGTATAAATGCAACGTTTGTTGACGGCGATGTTGAATTTGATACAGACAGCCTAGACCAACAAGCTCCATTAACCGGCTTAAGTGATTCAGCTAATTTCCAAGCGTTTTACGAAAAAGAAGGTTTATCTGTAAAAGTTACTTATGCTTGGCGTGATGCATATTTAATTGGTGTAGGGCAAGCGCAAGGTTCTGCTGATGCACCACCACAATATGCTAAATCATATGGTCAATGGGATATGAGCGTAAATTATGACGTTAATGAAAATGTGACGGTATTCTTTGAAGGAATTAACCTTAATAATGAAACCGAGCAAGGCTATGGCCGTTACGAAGAGCAGTTCTTATTTGCTCGCCAGTATGGTCCACGCTACGCAATTGGCGCCCGTTATACGTTTTAAATTACCCCCTAGTTAGAAAGTTAAGCCGCCTGTTACAACAAGCGGCTTTTTTTATAACAGTTTAATTTTTTCTAATAGCTTATCGGTTGTCCAATCAATATCGTTATAGGCAATATCGGGTTTGTAGTAATCGCCCTTTCCTCTTGCTCTATTAACATACACTTTATTAGGGATAATCACTTTACCTAACCCTGAGGGTAACTCGGCTAATCGAACATCCATATACAATGAATCAGCACTGCTTGGCGCGCCAAATAACTGAGTGTTTGAAAACTGCTTAAATACATCAATGGCATCAAGACACGCACTTGCACACTGTGGCGGCACAATAACAAAAACCTGTGTTTTAAAGTCACTCTCTGGCACCGTGCTATCGCTTTGGTTTGGTTTACTTTGCGGCTCTTCGATGTAAAATAGCTTATTATTTTCAAGTGACTGCGCCATACCTGCAGCTATTTCTTTAAACTCTTTTTGTGCTTTAGGTTGATCTTTCAACACTTCAATTAATGATTTAACATGGCTAGTATTATCTTTTGACGCTCTCCACCAAACTCGGCTATTTTTTGAGTAGTTATCCATTTTTTGTTCAACAACTTGCTCACCCCACAACGCTTTTGCAAGCTTTAAGCTCCAATACGACGAACCACCTTGGTTATGACGAAGATCTAAAACCACCGTTTTTGCACTGAGTAACTTAGTACGTTGACTCGCCACTTTCTTATACAGGTTATTGTAATCATGAGTTTGCTTATCGTTATTTGCAAAACTGGGCATAGCAATCCACGCTATGTTTTGCGCAGGCCAAGTTAAATCGGTTGTAAGCTCATCCCCATTATAGGCGTGTGTTAAATGCTTAGTTACGCTCTGTGGCCGAACAGACCAATCAAGGGTTTTACTGTAAGCTTGCCCATTAGCTTTAATAAATTGACATTCTTTTAGAGGTGTTAAAAATGGGTTGCCCTCATCAACAAGTAACCGCCAACCTTGCTGCCACCAATGCCCAGGCTGTGTAACCTGTCCATGAAACTTAAACACTCTTTGTCGCATTAACGTCTCTGTACTTTGCCCATCGCAACCAGTTATCACGTCGCCTTTATTTATATTATCTGTTTCACTGTAATACACTTTTAGTGCATCACCCCGCCAAACGGCACGAAAACCAGGCCAGCGACGAGCAGGTCGTTCAACACGTGAAAACACACCAGCATGACCATCTTGTAGCACAGTACTAAAACGCGCTATTGCCGCAACATGAACCTGTGGCCCGCTCGCTTTAGCAGACAGTGCAAATGCTTCTGCTTTTGCTTGCTTTAATAGCTCAGGAAAGACTGGATTGTTAACATCAAACATACCGGGGTGGTTTTTTGCCGAAATACTGTAAGCAGCTTCAATATCACGATCAGTAACACTGCGCCATTGCTCTGGTGTTTGAGGAGTAACTGCTAATTCTGCCATGCTCAAGGTAGGCGTAATTAATAAAGCACTCAATAAAGTACGGCTAACTATTTTTGTTTTTATGTTCATGAAAATCCATTTTAAATTAGGTTATATAATTACTGTAAACTCATTTGGTGGAACTAAAAATACCTTAAATCAAATAAGTATCAGCAAATTATTTTTATAGCAGTAACTTAACAACATTAAAAGCAGCTAACAACGAGTAAGATTTAAAATGAACTGGCTTTAAATTTAGAGCAACAGCTTACTTAGACGTTTGTTCAATTTTGGTTTGCAGTAGTGTTATGCGGGCGTTGAGTTTTCTAAAGCTATACTGTGAATAGAAAAAGTTTAAAAAGAAAGCAGCAAAACCTGAACAAGCAAGCCCTATCAATGGGCTGAAATAAAACATTAACAACAAAACAATAACAGCCATCGCTATCGTAAGTCCCAAATAATGAGATGCACTAAATAACTTTCGGTTATTTTTTTCAAGCTGAACTATGTGAGAATCTATATCCATTAAAAATTTCCTTTTAACAAACCAACGTTAACTATCTTGAGCTTTAGGTAGCTACATAAGCAGCATCTAAAGAAGTCCATTCATTCCACTGCGCCTTTGTTAATCGATATAACTGTACGGCACGACCGTGAAATTCATGATTGCTATAATCTGTAAAGCCAATTTTCTTTGCTACTCTCAATGACGCAATATGCTCAGGTTCAATAATAACAACAACGGATTGATGAGTAGTTTGAGTAAACACATACTTTAAAACACTTTTAGCCGCTTCGCAGGCTAAGCCTTTATTCCAAAAATCGACCGCTAATCGATACCCTAAATTAGGCTCTTCGTT
>JGI24025J20009_10000322_pt1 | contig 36984 bp, 33 predicted proteins | sample Cruoilmetagenom3_FD_20009 | JGI IMG/M metagenome (IMG submission 20009) | reverse complement strand
CAAAAATCAATATTTCATAACTCGTGAGAGAAGAGAACTCGAGAAAGTTAGGGACTCTTTGGCTACGCAGGTAAAAAGTGAATCTTTAAGAATTGAACTTACGGGTAAATATACAACTGCTGATACTCTGTATTATCAACATCTTCTGTATTATCAACATCTAAGTAAATTATCAACTATAGAAAAACAACTCGATTCCATATCAGTGACATTGAGACAATATGGATATAATATCTTCCAGACAACCCTCCCCGAAATACCCTCTTTTACCCCTGTGGCAGAAGAATATATACTTGGGCCTGGAGATGAGTTGATAATCGATGTCACAGGCGAATTGAACAATTCTTGGAATAAAATAATCAATCGAGATGGAAAGATTGTCCTGCCAAAGGCAGGGGAAATTAACCTCTGGGGAAAGACCTATAAAGAAGCAAAAGAAAGGATTCAGCAAGTTCCTTAATAAGAAATTTAGTAATATTGAGGTTAGTGTAAGTCTCGGGGGATTAAAAAGCGTCAATGTATTTCTCTTGGGGGAAGTAAGAAATCCCGGGGTATATAATATAACAGACCTCTCAAATCCACTCTCTGCTCTCTACAATGCTGGCGGTCTAACCAGGTCAGGGAGTATTAGAAGAATTAGATATATACCCAATAAAGGAACCGGAAAAAACTTTGATTTATATAGAAGAATTAGATATATACCAAATAAAGGAACCGGAAAAAACTTTGATTTATATAATCTGTTAATCAAAGGGAAGCGCCTTCCAAATATCCATCTTGAATCAGGAGATATAATTTATGTGCCGACAATAGGTAAGGTTATAGGGATAAGCGGGGCTGTAACCCGCCCCGGTATATACGAAATAGAAGGCTCTGAAGGCTTATCGGATATCCTTGAGATGGCAGGCGGAATTCTTCCTACCGCCGGTAGAAAGAGAGTTCAGATGGAAAGAATTTCTTCTGGCAATAAAAAAGTCGTTAAGGACTTTAGATTTGAGGATGAAAAAGAATTCAGGAGAACCCGGGGGGATATAAAAATAAAAAGTGGGGACCTTGTTTCAGTTTTTGAAATGCCTTCTCTGCGTTATAATTATGTTGAAATTAGAGGAAATGTGGAAAGGCCAGGAAATTATGGGTTAGAAAAGGGAATGAATGTTCTTGATCTCATCAATGAAGCAGGGGGCCTTGAAAAAGGGACCTTCCTTGATAGAGCAGAGATCTTGCGTTTTACTGGAGTTGAAAATCCTGAGATAATAGAGTTTGACCTTGGTAGGCTATTGGATAATGATTCTCTTGAAAATTTGAATTTAAAGGAATGGGATAAGGTAAGAATTTTCACCCTTGATGAAATAACAGAAAAAGATTCTATAAAAATATTGGGTGAAGTACTAAATCCCGGGACCTATCCTCTTAATCCCAATATGACGGTTGGGGACCTTATCTTTACTGGTATTCCAAAGAGATCAGCTCGCTCCCAGGCAGAACTTTTCAGAATTGACCCAGATAAAGGAACTTCATTAAAAAAGATTGATCTCGGGGATAGCACTGCTCTAAAAATCAAACTTCAACCAAAGGACCAAATTGTAATTAAGAGGAAAACAGCTTATCGGGAAATTGGTTCCGTCTACCTCGGGGGAGAATTTGCCTATCCTGGTATCTACCCTATAAAAGTTGGGGTGACCTTAAATAAAATTATTGAAAGGGCTGGAAGTTTTACTACTGAGGCTTACCTTGAAGGAACCATATTTACAAGAAAATCTGTCGCAGAACTTCAGAATAAAGCAATAAGCGATCTCATTCGAGAAACAAGTCTACGCCTCATTGAAGCGCAAAGAAAGATTATGGAGGGAGAAATGTCCTCGGCAGAAAAGGCTACTCAGATGGAATATATTAAGGCTCAACAATTACAGTTATCTGAGCTTAGTTATGCACAAAGCCCAGGCAGGGTTGTGATAGACCTAAATGATCCCGAACAATTAAATATGCCCCTCGAGGATGGTGATTCGCTTTATGTTCCAAAACTACCAAAGACAGTCCAGATTATAGGGCAAGTTTTCAATCCAATTGGAATTACTTACGAAGAGGGTTTAACCCTGAAAGATTATCTCAGGATAGCTGGTGGTTCTAAGCCAACAGCGGACAAAAAAGAAATATATGTTAGAAGAGCTTCAGGGAAGGTAGTCAAGGATCCAGATAAGATCAAACCAGGAGATACAATCGTTGTTCCTGAAAAAGTAGAGATTGGAAAATCCTTCTGGGAGATTGTGAGTACTTCTGCAACCATATTATATCAAATAGGTATAGCTATTGTAGCACTTCACTCAATATTAAAATAATAAGAAGAAATCCTTCTACTTGACTAATTAAATAAACCCTGTATTATTGATAAATATGGGTCTTAGACAGAAAATAAAAAGACGATTTATAACAGGATTTGTAGCTGTTCTACCTCTGGTGCTCACTATTGGGGTATTATGGTTTTTAATCATAAAGATAGGTGGTTTTTTGGGGGGATATTTCACTCAGATAGCCATCTTTTCAAACATCTCAAGGCCTTTGAGTTCTCTTCTTGGATTTCTTGCTGTAATAATAGGGATATATTTAATAGGCGTGATAACTTCTGGCTTTTTAGGGAAATGGTTTATAAATCAACTGGATACCATAATGGCAAAGCTCCCATTTGTGAAGGGCTTCTACAATGCAGCGCGTCGACTTGTTGATACAATACTCATTGATCGGGCTGCTTTCAGTAAAGTGGTGATAATAAAATACCCCTGGAAGAATACATATACACTTGCATTTCTAACCAATAAAGATAAATGGAAAATCGGCGATAAAGAATTTTATAATGTCTTCCTTCCAACAAGCCCTAACCCTACTTCAGGCTTCTACCTCCTTTACCCTGTATCAGATATCATTGAAACAAAAATCCCCATCCAGGAGGCCTTTAAGACAATAGCCTCTGGAGGAGTTATAATTCCCGATAAGAGAATGTATCAATGCTGAAGTGGTTCAGAAAATCTCCAATTAAAACAGAAAAGAAGCTAAAGGAACTAATTGCAGAAGTTGAAGACGAGGGAGTAATAACTCAAGATGAGGAAGAACTCCTGAATGCTATATTTGATCTCGATAGAACAGTCGCCCAGGATGTAATGACTCCTCGCACTGATATGGAGTGTATTTCTATAGATGCAACAACTGATGACTTGATTAATCATTACCGCGAAAAGCGGCATACAAAAATCCCTGTATATAATGGAACTCTTGATAATATAGTCGGGATAATATACATGACAGAGGTTTTACGACTCTGGGGAGAAAAGGTTAACCTCTATGCGGGAGATCTAATGAGGCTTCCCTATTTTATACCTTATACAAAGAATGTCCTTTCTACTCTCAGGGAATTTCAAAAAAATCATATCTCCATAGCGATTGTTATGGACGAATTCGGAGGTGTTGCAGGGCTTCTTACCACTGAAGACCTTGTAGAAGAAATAGTTGGTGAACTCCAAGATGAATTGGATAAAGAGAAGAGCCCTTACAAGAAATTAAATGATGGATCTCTTGTGGTTCCCGGCACTTTTGAACTCGATCAACTTGAAGAACTCCTCTCAGTAGATTACAATGTTTCTGATATTCGAACAATCGGAGGGCTCATAACACGGAATCTTCATCGTGTTCCAGAAGAGGGTGAGGAAATAGAAATTTCAAAGACCAAAAGTACCATACTTAAAGCTACCAGGCAAAGAATAAGGAAAGTTAAGGTAAAAAAGTTATGAGTTTCACTCATTTACATGTCCATAGCCACTATTCCATTCTGGATGGTGCTATAAAGATTCCTGAATTGATATCGAGGGTTAAGGAACTGAATATGAACTCTGTAGGCCTAACTGATCACGGTAATCTATTCGGTGCCTTTGAATTTTATGAAGAGGCAATCAAAAACAATATAAAACCAATTATCGGAATGGAGGGATATTTCTCAATTGAGGGAAGAAAAAAGAAATCTAAGAACTACCATATAACTCTCTGGGCAAAAAATGCCCAGGGTTACAAAAATCTTATGAAATTATCCTCACTTGCCTATATTGAAGGATTCTACAGGAAACCTCGATTGGATAAAGAAATCCTCCATAAATATAAAGAAGGCATTATTGTTGGTAGCGCTTGTAGAAACGGAATAATTCCATCTTTTATCTATAACAACAGATTAGAAGAAGCAAAAGAATGGACAAAGTTCTTTAAGACCGAATTCGGAGAGGACTTCTATCTTGAAATAATGAGGGTGGGAATTGAACGAGAGGTGGAATTAAATGAAGCATTAATAGAACTTTCAAAAGAATTTGATGTACCAATAATTGCCACTAACGATGTCCATTACCTAAAAAAAGAAGATGCAAAGAAACACAAAATCCTTTTATCCCTCCAGACAAAAAAAACAATCAGTGAAGAAAATAAATTAATGTTACCTTCTGATCTTTTTTACCTCCGTAGCTCCGAAGAAATGGAGGAATTATTCAAGGATTTACCCGTTGCAATTGAGAACACCAATGAATTTAAGGAAAAATGTATCCCCATCCCCTTTGATACTGATAAAACGCTCCTCCCTTCAATAGAAATACCAAAGGGTTTTGAAGGACCTCAGGAATACTTTGAACACTTAACGAGGCTAGGATTGGAAGAAAGAGTCAAAAGAGTGACGCCTGGAGAAAAGGAACGCTTAAATTATGAACTTGGGGTTATCAAGGAAATGGGTTTGGCTAGTTATTTTCTGATAATAAAGGATATTGTGGATTTTGCCCGGGAAAGTGGGATTCCTGTTGGCCCAGGTAGAGGATCAGCAACAAGCAGTCTCGTCCTTTATAGCCTGGGAATTACCAACATAAATCCTTTAAAACATGGATTAATATTTGAACGCTTCCTAAATCCTGAGAGGGTTTCTATGGCTGATGTAGACATTGACTTCTCCGATACCAGAAGAGATGAAGTGATACAGCATATAAAGGAAAAATATGGTGAACGGAATGTAGCACAAATTGTAACCTTCAATATTTTGAAAGCTAGATCAGTAGTTCGTGATGTAGGAAGGGTTCTTGAAGTTCCTTACAGTGATTGTGATGAGATAGCGAAGGAAATTCAAAAAGATCAAACGATTGAAGAAGCCTTACATTCTTCACCAGAACTCAATCAAAAAATACAACGTCGAGGAGATTTAAAAGAACTGATCGAATTTGCAATTAGTCTTGAGGGATTAATCAGGCAAACTTCCACCCACGCTGCAGGAGTTGTTATTGCCCCTGGAGATATAACTGATTATGTTCCTTTATTTGTGAGTAATTCTGGAGAAGAAAGGGTTATCTCAACCCAATTTAAAATGGAAACTCTTGAACGTCTTGGATTGCTAAAAGTTGATATTCTCGGGCTTAAGACGCTTACCGTTATAATGGAAGCCTTAAGAAATATTCCATACAAGTTTGACATCTATAACCTTGAAAAAGATGATGAAAAAACCTATCAATTGATAAGAAGAGGGGACACGATAGGGGTTTTTCAATTAGAATCCGAAGGAATGAGGAGAATGCTTAGAAAAATACAGCCTTCAAATTTCTCGGACCTGGTGGCTGCAGTAGCTTTATACCGACCAGGACCTCTTCAGAATATCAACCAAGATGAATTTGCCCTTAAGAAAAAGGGTAAAATGGAGCCGGAATATCCACATCCCAAATTAAAACCCGTTCTTGAAGAGACCTATGGAATTATGCTTTACCAGGAACAGGTAATGAAGATAGCTAATATAATAGCGGGCTTTTCACTTGGAGAAGCAGATAAACTTAGAATGGCAATGGGGAAGAAAAAGATGGATGTGATGCGATCAATGGAGGAGAAATTCATCAAAGGTTGTATCAAAAATGGTCTATCAAAAAGTCAGGCTGAAGATATCTTCAATAGAATGAGTTCCTTTGCAAAATACGGTTTCAATAAAGCTCATTCTGTATCATATGCAGAAATAGCCTATCAGACAGCATATCTAAAGGCACATTATCCAGTGGAATTCTATGCAGCGTCCCTGACCAGCAATATAAGCGAAGATGCAGAAGGCATAAGGAAATTTATTAAAGATACAAAGAAACATGGAATACAAATAAAACCTCCTGACATAAATATTTCCTTATATGAGTTTACCCCCGAAGGTGATTCTATCAGATACGGTCTCGGAGGGATAAAAAATGTCGGTAAAAATGCAGTGCTTAAGATTATAAAAGAGAGAAAAAAGAAAAAATTCGAGGATTTCTTCGATTTTGTTGAGAGAGCTGGAGGGAAATTGGTTAATAAAAAGGTTATAGAAAGTCTAATAAAAGCAGGCTCTTTTGATTCTATCAAGGAAAATCGCCATTCACTACTTTCCTCCATGCAGAAGGCTATAGATTATGCAAGGAGTAAGGGGAAAAAGAGGATGGGCACATTGTTTGGCAAGGAAGATCGTGAATTAATACCCACTCCACCCTTTGATATCGAGGAAAAATTAAGATATGAGCAGGAAGCTTTTGGTTTCTTCTTCTCCAGTCATCCTCTTTCTCAATATGAGCACCTTTGCTCAGCTCTTTTTACTCCCTCCTCCAGATTTTCTAACTCTCCGAACAATAAACTCGTTATTTGTGGTGGAGCCATAATAAACATCCAGAAAAAAACATCAAAGAAAAATCGTAGATGGGCAAAATTAAAACTCGAAGATGAAGACGGAACATATGGTGTTTTGGTTTTCCCGGACCTTTTTAAAAGAATAGATACTCGATTAGATTCTTTTGGGACCGTTGCCATAAAAGGCAGAATCAAAAAAGGCATCAAGAGTGATCAACCAGAGATAAGTGCAGAAAAGATAATTCCTCTCCAGAACATTGAAAGTCATCTAAAAAACGTTTATCTAATCCTAAATATTGGAGAATTGGAGGAAGAGGATATTGTTGGGATAAGAAGAGTTTTAGTTCAATACCCCGGGAAAATCCCACTCAGAATTCTATGTAGAAATAACAACGAGGAAATAAAACTAGAATCAAGAGATGTAGCCATAAGGGTAGACGAAGAAATGATTCAAAAAGTTACAAAAATACTGGGTGAGGGGAGTATTCGTTTCAATATATGAAAAAGGAGTCTTTATGATTATTTTGATAATTTCCTTTTTAACGAGTTATAACCAACCAACCTGGGGGATTGATAATCCTCTGCCGATCTTTCTTAATCACGGAGAAGTGATTATACATATAAGGGAAGAACCAATCCATAAACTGCGGGCAAAAATCGGTGTTGGAATCTGGAACAGCATTTTAATTGGTACAAGCTTTGGTGGTAGAAACCTTGTAGGATACGGAGATATAGATTGGGAGAAACAACCCTCCCTCGATCTAAGGATGCGAGTATTTGGTAATGGAGTATTAGAAAGTGTCATTGGTTATAATAATGAGCCTATAGAAGATTATGAAGCAAAGGGTGTATTTGCCTCAATTGGTTCTCGATTGAATCTTGGATCTTTTCGATTACTACTATCCGGTGGTGGCAACTATAGCCCTGCGGCCAGTGGTGCAGATTTCTTTGCCAATGGAGTTTTAAACCTTGGGGGGCCTCATATTTTCCATATTGAGTACATTCTTGGCTCAAATGATGATAGAGTGAATCGTGTTAACTTTGGCTATAAGATACAATCCGGAGCCCTTGGAGCACAGATAGATCTGAAAGATGTTCTCTCGGGAGATATAGGAAGGCAAATTCAAATATTTTACAGGGAGAACTTTTAAAAGTAATATGAATGCGGCATTAATTGGTCTTCAATGGGGAGATGAGGGTAAGGGTAAATTGATAGACAGTTTGATGGATTCTTTTGATGTGGTTTGCCGATACCAGGGGGGAGCGAATGCAGGTCATACGGTTATTCATGACCAGAATAAAATCCCTCTGCATCTTATACCCTCAGGGATATTCCATCCTGATAAATTATGCATTATAGGGAATGGCGTAGTTATTGATATTAACCAGTTAATGAAGGAAATTAAAAAATTAAAGGAGATGAACATAGATTTTAAAGATCGTCTCTTCATAAGCAAAAGAACCCATCTTATACTCCCTTCCCATTTCACTCAGGAAAAAGAAATGAAAGAAGAAATTGGAACCACAGGGAGGGGAATTGGACCTGCTTATGCAGATAAAATGAGAAGAAAAGGAATCAGAATGGGGGATATTTTTTCCTTGGATTATTTAAAAAGTTTTGATTTGCCTTCTTCTTTTATCCAGACTCTAAAGATTTTTCGAGAAAACTATGGCCATTTTATAACCGATACAGTAATTCTCCTTCACAATCTCCTTAAAGAAAAGAAGAGAATACTCTTTGAAGGAGCTCAAGGGGCCCTTCTTGATATTGACTTCGGGACCTATCCTTATGTTACCTCTTCAAATCCAACTCCTGGAGGCATTTTAACTGGTACCGGAACCCCTCTAAATTCAATTTCAAGAATAATAGGCGTTATGAAGGCATATACAACTCGTGTTGGCAAAGGCCCATTTCCTACCGAAATGGATGAAAAAACTCAGAAAGCCGTTCGCGATTTGGGTAAGGAGTATGGTACCACTACAGGAAGACCGAGAAGATGTGGCTGGCTAGATCTCGTAGGGATAAAATACACAACCAGGATTACCGGAACAACTGAAATAGCTCTTACAAAAATTGATACATTGGATGGGTTCCCCGAGATTAAAATAGCAAACAAATATAATATTGACGGTGAAGAAACCGACCAATTTCCTTCCGAAGTGTGGAAATTAGAAAAAGTTAATCCAATTTACAAAAGTGTTCCTGGATGGGATAGTACCAAAGGAATAAAAAGTTATAAAGATTTACCAAGGGAGACAAAAATATTTATTAGATATATTGAGGATTTTGTTGGTATAAAAGTAAGAATAATATCAACCGGTAGAAAGAGAGGTGATTTGATCTGTGTTTAATGTCATAAAGAAGATAATCCCCTCACATAATGAAAGAATACTAAACAATCTTTTCCCTATTGTAAAGGAAATAAACGAAAAATGTGAAGAATACAAAAAATTAAAAGAAGAAGACTTGCCAAAAAAGACAGAAGAATTCAAAGCAAGGCTTAAAGAAGGTGAGTCATTAGATGACCTATTGATAGAAAGTTTTGCCCTTGTAAAGAGGTCTTGCCAACTTTTGCTTGGAAAATCATGGTCTGTGACCGATCTGGAATGGGAATGGAATATGGTTCCCTACGATGTGCAAATCCTCGGTGGGATTGTCCTTCATCAAGGAAACATTGCTGAAATGAAAACAGGGGAAGGGAAAACTCTGGCTGCAACTATGCCCCTATACCTGAATGCTCTTCCTGGCAAAGGTACCCACCTTGTAACGGTCAATGATTATCTTGCAAGAAGAGATAGGGAATGGATGGGTCCAATATATGAAAGCCTCGGGTTAACTGTAGGGGTAATCCAAACTGGAATGAACCCATCCGAAAGGATAAAAGAATATAACTGTGATATAACCTATGGAACCAACAATGAATTTGGATTTGATTATCTACGAGATAATATGGCTGTAATTCCCGAACACCGGGTTCAGAGGGGTTACACCTATGCCATTGTCGATGAAGTAGATTCCGTTTTAATCGATGAAGCAAGGACACCTCTTATCATTTCCGGTCCTGTTCAGCAATCTGTAACAAGACAATATGACGATCTAAAACCTCCCGTGGAGAACCTTGTCCATAAACAAATTCTACTTGTAAATCGAGCAATCGCTGAAGCAAAAAAACTTTTAGAAGAAGGAAAAAGAGAAGAAGCAGGGGAAAAATTGCTCATGGCAAAAAGGGGAGCTCCAAAAAATAAACAACTATTAAAACTTTTGCGGGAGGCTGAGATTGAAAACCTCTTACAGGAGACAGAATCAAGGTTCCTAAGGGATAAAAAATTGCACGAGATCGATGAACAACTTTACTTTTCTATCGAGGAGCAAGAACAATCGACAAATATATCAGAAATGGGACAGGATCTGATAACCAAAAAAGAACCCGAAAACTTCTTCCTTTTGCCAGATCTTTCCATTACTCTCAGTGAAATTGAGAAAGATAATTCTCTCTCGCCAAGAGAGAAGATGATTGAGAAAGAAGCGATTGAGCGGGAATACGCCGAAAAATCTGAAAAAGTTCACGCAACAAATCAACTCATAAAAGCCTACTCACTATTTGAGGAGGATGTTGAATATATTGTAAATCAAGGAAGGGTAATAATCGTGGATGAGTTCACAGGACGTCTTATGCCAGGTAGAAGGTATTCCGATGGTCTTCATCAGGCTCTTGAAGCAAAGGAGGGAGTAGAAGTAGAGCGAGAAACCCAAACCTTCGCACAGATAACCCTTCAGAATTATTTCAAGATGTATGATAAACTCGCAGGTATGACTGGAACCGCAGTAACAGAGGCTGAGGAATTTATGGATATCTATAAGCTGGATGTAATTCAGGTTCCCACAAATAAACCTGTTCGAAGAATAGACCATGATGATTTAATCTTTAGAACAAAAAGGGAAAAATACAATGCAATAGTAAAAAGAATTAAGGGACTCCACAGCAAGGCCCTTCCAGTCCTTGTGGGAACAGTATCTGTAGATGTCTCCGAACTCCTGTCCAGGATGTTAAATAGAGAAGGTATCCCCCACCAGGTTCTGAATGCAAAGTACCATGAAAAGGAATCCAAGATCATCTCTCATGCCGGGGAAAAGGGCCAGGTTACTATAGCAACAAATATGGCAGGGAGGGGAACCGATATAAAACCGGCAAGAGAAATTATCAATTGTGATGAATGTTGCCTTATAATGGAGGATGGGCAAAAACTCTGCAGCCATGTTGATGTCAATAAATGCAAAGAAGATGTACCTTGTGGTTTACATTTAGTAGGAACTGAAAGACACGAGGCGAGAAGAATTGATAATCAGTTGCGCGGTCGTTCAGGAAGGCAGGGAGATCCAGGGGCATCAAGGTTCTATATATCTTTAGAAGATGATATAATGAGGATTTTTGCCACTGAAAGGATAGCTGGCGCGATGGATAGAATGGGAGTCGAAGAAGGTGAACCAGTCAACCACCCTCTTATTTCAAGAGCAATAGAAAATGCACAAAAACGGGTGGAAAGAATGAACTTTGACATAAGAAAAAGACTTCTTGAATACGACGATGTGATGAATAAACAAAGGGAAATAATCTATAAGATAAGAAATGATGTCCTTGATGGTAAGAATTTAAAAGACAGAGTTATAGAATGGACCGAAGACGTCCTTGAAGAAATTTGTGAGTCATATTTTATCAGCAAATATCCCGAAGAGTGGGATTGGGAAGGTCTTTCCTCAGATCTAATAGAATTTTTCCTCGTTGAACTGAACGTCCGTCAAGTAAATATTGAGAAAATCAATAGAAGAGAATTTAAGGAAGACTTATTAAATCTGGTAAATTCAAGATATGAGGAGAAGGAAAAAATAGTTGGTGAAGATCAGATGCGGGAATTTGAGAGGATGGTTATCCTGAAGGTGATAGACGATGAGTGGCGTAATCACTTATACGAACTCGATGCTCTAAGAGAAGGGATCAACCTAAGAAGTTTTGCCCAGAGGGACCCCGTTGTAGAATATAAACGAGAATCCTTTTCCCTATTTGAAGAATTACTCTATAATATAGCAAAAAAAACAGTCAGATTTTTATACAGATTCCAACCTGAAAGTGTTCAAAAAGCTGTAGAAGTTCATGGCCAGGAGGTAAAAGAAAAATTCAAGGGTATAGAAGGTGAAGTTGAAGAAGAGGAGAGAAAAAAAAGAATAGAAACACCAAAGGAAGAAATACCAACGATTGGAAATCCTGAATTGGATAGGAAATTTAATGAAGTAGTCCAAAGGATGAAAAAGGAGGGAAAGAAAATACGAGACATAGGAAGAAATGAAGCCTGCCCTTGTGGCAGCGGAAAGAAATTTAAGAAGTGCCATGGAAAGTGGCTAAAATAATGGATATAAAGAAGGTCTGGAAAGAGGCTCGTTCCTGGTTGCTGGCAATAGGTTTTATCCTCTTTCTCCGGGGATTTATAGTTCAAACCTTCCATGTGCCCTCTGGGTCAATGAAAGATACTATTCTAATTGGAGATTGCATAATCGTAAATAGGTTAAAATACGGTATAAAACTCCCGTTTACCGATCGATACCTCTTAAGAACACAAAAACCAAAAAGAGAAGATATCATTGTATTCCGCTATCCAATGTTAGAAAGAACTTTATTCAAAAACACCAATTTTGTTAAGAGATGTGTGGCTGTCCCTGGAGATACAGTTTACATTGAACACAAACAACTCTATGTAAACGGAAAACCAAAAGCAGTTAGTTATATTTTCCATAGGGACCTGAGAGAATATCCCCCATTAAACCTTGACAATGAAGTTTTCCAGAGAATGTGGCAAAATAGGAGATTATCTATATATCCCTATGTCAGAGATAATTTCGGTCCTGTGGTAATCCCTGAAGGTTATGTCTTTGCAATGGGTGATAATCGAGACAATTCCGACGACTCCAGGTTCTGGGGACCAGTTCCTATCAACAATATCTCAGGAACACCGATTTTTGTATATTGGTCCTGGAACTCCCATGCGACTTTTTTTAATTTTTTCCAAAAAGTCCGCTGGGGAAGGATAGGTAAAGTATTCTCTACTTCCAGCTAAATTCTTTAATGTAACAAAAATGGAAAGGTTGTAGCTTGAATTACTATGGAAGCCAATCTTCTGATATTTGATTTAGATGGAACAATAATAGATGTATTTGGGTGCGGACGTAAGGCTATTAGAACAACAATGAGGAAGATGTTTGGGGTAAAAAGAGCGGGAGAAAATTTAGATTTCCCCTCTTCTACTGATTATGTCATTCTTTCAAAGATAAGCAAACAATTCGATCTAAAAGAGGCATTTTTTGAAAGAATCAATGAGTTTCAATCAATCTACGCTGAAGAACTTAAAAATGAGATTAAAAGGAGTAGAACAGCAAAACTACTCCCCGGTTTTCCTGAATTGTTAAGACATCTAAATTTGGATCCCCGCTGGTACCTTAGTTTAGCCACAGGGAATATGAAAGCGGGTGCGATAACAAAACTAAGGTATTTTGGGTTAGAAGAGTATTTTCCCACAGTCGGATTTGGAGATAATGCTCGAAATAAGAAAGAAGTAATCGAATTAGGATTAAAGGATGCAAGGAAATTCTTTAAAAATGATTTTAAAAAGGGTAAGATATTTGTAATCGGTGACACTATTTTAGATATAGAAGCAGCAAAGAAATTAGGGTTAAATTCAATTGCTGTTGCAACTGGTTTTGAAGAAAAGGAGAAACTTACCCAAGCCCAACCAGATTGGTTATTTGATGACCTTTCCTGTATTGATACATTTTTAAAGGTTATAAATAGTCATTCACATAAGAAAGAAACTGAAGAATAAATAGATAATTGATCTCTTCCCCTGACAATCCTCAAGGAAGACAGATTGGAAATTTATCTACTAAAGTCTCAAATAACCCTTCATGGGAAGAATGTTCGTAGAGTTTCTCTTTCGAGTTTTAACTCAGGCAACTTCTTTAATTGTAATTTAAGATTGTAATCCCATCGATCACCAAATGTATTAAGTGACATACTTAAATCCCAGCAATGCAGATCCCTTATAAGTGCAATTCTACTACTGGTAACCCTATTTTTTTCAAAATCATAATGGGTTTGGATGTTAAGCTTCCATTTTGGTGTAGGGTTAAATCTGACTCCCATACTTGCCTGTTGAATCTTTTCATACTGTGTAAAGTTTACACTATGAGTAATGGAAAAATCCAGGGGTTTTCCTCCAAAGGAGGCATTATACTTAACTTGAGTGTTAACCTTTTTATCTCCAAGTTCTTGGGTGTATAAATCATAAGAGGTAGAATAATTCTGGCGGAAAAAATTTCCAACCCAGAAATTTCCCGATACTGAAACAGGTGAAAATTTATCCTCGTTTGGTTGATATCCACTTGAAAGGGAAAGAGATGCAAAATCATATTTTTTTTTACCGATTTTACACTGAAATAAATTGTTCAAGGAAATTCGACCAGATTTTGCACCTCTGGGAATAGAGAAACCAGAGAGTGCAGTAACATTAAAACTGTCAGGTTCTGGTGCATACCCAACGGATATGGAGGGTGTAAGGACTTGTCTGAATTTAGTAATCGGGGGAATCCCAAATAACGAAACTCCGTATAATCTAGTTAGGACTTTCAAATTAGAACTCCAGTGCCTAACGTTAAGCCCTTCCCTCTCGTAATAATCATTTGATCCTAATAGACCTAGGTTTATATTGAAAACTAAAAGATTGAACCCCATATTCATTTTACCTTCCAGGCCTGAAGCCCAGTGGCTGCTTTCATCTCTTAAGAACTTTGATGAACTCCTAAAATTCAGAGGCCCATAACTAAAGTGAGGAAATGTGACATTCGCGCTTGGCCACTTCTTCCTTAAGGTTCCGGTCATCTGATTCTTGCGATAATCCATAACCCCAGATAACCCAAACCCAAAAAAATGACCCGATATGTTCCCTCCATAGGAAATCTCCTTAAACATTTTTTCAACCTCGCCTGGTTCATAATCGGATGTATATTCGTTATCTGAAGAAATATCTGATTTCATATTCATCTTAATGCCTCCCGGAAGTCTGGATTGATTATTCATATATAGAGACCAACGCTTTTTATTTGTTTCTCTTTCCTTAATATAACTTCCATTAACATTTCCATCTCCATAGGGTGAAAGCTTCCACCTTGCATTTAGATGACTCTTGACACTCTGCTTTGTATAATAATCAAGAGATATTGTTGCATCAGCATAGGGACCCAAGGTCTGATACCAGCCTATATTCTTGATATATCTTCCTCCATAAGAAGATGAACCAAAGGAAGGCATTACAAAACCAGAAGACCGCTCTTTCTTTATGGATTGGAACCAGAAGGGAACAAAGAAAAGAGGAATTTTTTCAACAAGAAGAACAATGGGCTCCGCCTCAAGATCCTTATCAATGTTTACCTTCATCCTGGGCGAGTAAAACCAGTAATGGGGCGGATCTAACTCACAGGTTGTAAAATAACCATTATTAATCTTCAGGACCTTTCCTTCAAGATACCTTATTTCTTCTCCGTAGAACCATCCCATTTCAATCTCCGTAGTTGCCTTGAATGCTTTTCCGATCTTCTTATCAACATCATAAGTCATCCTTTCTGCCTTGATGTCATTATTTCCATCATTAAAACGGACTTTACTCTTTCCCACCAAAAATTTGTCTTCTAAGTTATATAAAAGGGTATCTGCCCAGATATGGAGATTTCCATAACTTGCTTCCGCCTTTCCATAAATCTCCACAAGAGATGAATCTATCTGGAAAGTAATCCTATCGCCAGAATAATAAACAATATTGAATGAATCAGAAGGAGAAGAAAGTAGAGTTAGAAATAGAAAAAATTTCACCTAGATTCTTCAAGACCTTTTACCCTTTTGAACAACTCAGGAAGCTTTCTGAAGTATGCTTCATTTCTCATTACACTTATTCTCTTGTCTGCAGGATATCCGAAAACTACCTCTCCATCGTGGACATCCCTCATAACACCTGACTTAGCAGCCACCTTTGCACCCTTCCCTATATCAACATGATCAGCAATTCCTGCTTGACCGGCTATTACAGCTCTATCCCCCACTTTGCAACTTCCTGCAATGCCCGCCTGAGCTACAATAATCGCATTAGCTCCTATCTTAACATTATGTGCTATTTGAACTGAATTATCTATCTTTGTTCCTCTACCGATAACTGTGGAACCTATAGTGGCCCGGTCTATCATTGATAAGGCTCCTATCTCAACTTCATCCTGGATTATCACCCTTCCAACCTGAGGTATATGTTCTAACTTTCCTTCCATTTCATAATATCCAAATCCATCAGAACCAATTACTACTCCAGGGTTGATGATTACATTTTTGCCTATTTTTGTCCGATCAAGAATCACGCAATGGGGATATATCTTGCTTTTCTCTCCGATTTCAACATCACAGCCGATGTATGTAAAAGGAAAAATCCAAACCCCATCTCCTATAATGGTTCCATCTTCTATAATTGTATAATCACCAATCTTTACATCTTTCCCCATTGTAACATTCCCTATATTCGAAATCTCGGAGATACCCACGGTTAATTTTACAGGATTAGGATAGAAATGTCGAAGGACCTTTATCATAGCAGCCTTTGTATCTCGAACTTTTATCCAAGATCGGGCAGTGCATTTATCCATGGTTTCAGGGATAATTGCCGCGAGATCTCTAAGGCTTTCTACATCCTCCTTTACATTTTCTTCTTCAAAGAGAAACACAAGATCTCCTTTTTCTGCTTCCTCCACTTCTGAGATGTTCTTAACTTCGTACTCGGGATCTCCTTTTATCTCACCATCTAAGAGAACAGAAATTTCCTTTATCTTCATTTATAATAACTTCCAATTTCTGGCACTACCTGCTCAGGGATCCTCTTGGTAAGATTTTCCTCCACCCCAACATCTACAGTTTTGGTGATGACCGCCTGGCCTTTTTTCTTATCCACTGCTTTGAACTCAAAGAAGATATTCCCAGTCTCCATCCAGACCCGCCCCATCACAATAAAATCTCCATCCGTCATATTAAGGATTTGACTAACCTCGGTTTCAGTAATCTCTTCTTCCCTCAATATTCCAAGGCTATTCTTTGCATTTTTCAGGGGTACTGGTTCAATCTGCTCATAACCTCCAATACCTTCAATTGATGTAGTAATTAAATTCTTTATCCTTCCTCCAAGATTGCTTGATTTCGATTCGGAATCTTCTTCTTTGAATTTAAAAACATAATATTTGATCTTTCCTGTTGTCTCCACAGGTAGATACTTCCTATTTAAACTTTCAATTACTCTATCTGTAATATCAAGGAGATCATCTGCATAAACAACAGCACCAGATGAGGCATCAAGGATTACAGAATATTCCTCTTCCTTTCCAATTTTTGTTAATAGAGTGTCGATCTCGCGGAGAAGTGGCTGCATCAACTCCTGGTTCAATCTCTCGGCTTCGCCACCCTGCCCCCAGACGCTCTGGATAAACAGCTGGTATTCTTGCTGTTTCTTTTCAATCTCCTGGGCCTTGCGTAATTTTGCCTCCTCAGAAAGCATTAAACTCTGGGTCTGAAGAGATTTCTGAAGTTTCTGGATCTCATTTTTAACATTCTCTGCTTTGTTTCTCCATTCTAATATCTTCTGCTCATATCTACTTTTTATCTCCGTCGCACCTTTGTATTCCGAAAGTATTCTCTGGGAATCAATGTAGCCGATCTTTTGCTCTGCCAAAGCTGGCAAAGTAAGAAGAATAAACACTAATGTCCAATATCTTTTCATTCTTTACCTCCTTCTATCCCGGAAATAGATAGTTTTATACTCCCTATAAATTCATTATCCTTATATTCCCCAAAATACCTCCTGTTTTCAACCGTTATTGACAGAGGCATTTTATTCAAGAATAGAGATACACCTCCTATGAACCTCCTGCCTTCTGTATTAAAACCGTATCCCGAAGAATAGATCCTTCCATATCCAAATTGAAAGAACCTGTATCTTCCAATTGCTAAGGCTGACTCTCTATTTAGCGATAGCATTATGCTCTTTCTTTCATCTATCGAATAGTTTATCCCAAGACGAATAGGCCTGTTGAGGTTAAAATCTCTTTTTTCTTCACCTTCCTTCCAGAAATTCAGCTTCTGGTAAATACAGTAATATCCACCCATCTTAAAATTCTTTAAATGATAAACAATCCCCAGGCCAGAAGAATAACCTCTAAAATATGTAGAAAGGGTATCATAAACATCATAATAATTTTTGAAATCAATCCACCATCTGTCTTCAACAACTCCGTTAAGGAGATTTCCGTCTATTCCAAGGGAGAAGTTACCAAAAGATTTTTTTAGAAAGAGACTGTACTGATTAAGACCACCGACCTTCCAAAAATTTTCAGTATAGGAATCCCAGTCGTTTAAAGAATCCATAGAGGTTTCCATTTGAGAATCGGTCAAAAGATTATACCTCCCCCCAATAGAGAAACCAAAAGAAGTTGGAAGATTTAGCGAAATAGAAGAGATCTTGCCTTCTAATTTTGAATAGTCATCAGAAAAAAAACGAAAGCGAATGGAGAGATAATCAAGGCTTTCAGCAGTCGCAGGATTTGCAAAAACATTACCTTCTGATATAGGTGATTCGGAGAATCCATCCCCTCCAACCCATTCTCTAGGCAAATTTCCCAAAAAGTGAGAATTCGTTGAAATTAGGAAAAAAAGGATAAGTTTATCCATTATTCACTTATCTCCGCCCACATCAATCTAAGTTCACCACCCCTGAGTCTCACAACCCCAATCCCTCCTACTTCATCAATAGCAAGAATCTTAATTGGTATGAACTCGTCTGGTAAATCGGCTTTAAGAAGACCGGCTAATTCAAACTCAATGGTATCCCCTTCTAAAGGTAAATATAGGTATTCATTCCCTGAAGTATCACAGGCGGCTATATCAAATGATAAAGGCCCCTCAACTTCAAAGAGAAGACTTGCCCTTGACAGATTATCTCTATTTTTAAGGAGAGAATTAGGAAGGGAGTCAATCGGGACAAAAATGTGGGCTTGAACAGAAAGACCTCTACCTACCATTAAGGAAGAATCGGAAAAAATGTTCTCATTCTGGACGATATAGAGATCTTTAATACAACTCGAATAATAAGTGGAATCGCTTTCATATAATATCAACTTTGCCTCATCCTTTTCTCTTGATGAAAAGGAATAAAAGGAATCCGAATGGATAGCTACTCCAAAATTATCCAACGCATTTATAAGTGTCGGATCTTCCAATATTATCATTGGATTTTCAGAATTTACAACAGTCTCTTTCAATATTTCCAAAGTGTCTATTAGCGAGCCTATATCTTCTCCCCCATAAATGGAATCTTCATACCATTCTCTGGTAACTTTGTAGAATTTAAGGTCAGCCCTGGCAGAATCAGCCTTAAATTGAATAAAAATACTGTCATATTTGGCAGGAATAGAATCAAATTTCAAAATAGAATATGAATCAAAATCCTCCTTTTTGCCACAGAACAATTTATCGGAATTGCCTGTTGGAATAACCTCGATTATAGTGTAGGAGGAATCAACAACGAAACCCTTTGTTTTTACTGAAACTGGCTCAAAGGGATATTTTTTCTTTGAACCACAATCGAAAATTGTCAGCATTGAGATTATCAGGATAAAATTTATTAGAAGGTAGTGCCTATCTGGAAATGTGGTTTCCATTCTCTTCCTCTCTCTTCATTTAGCCCATAGCCTAAATCAATCCCAAGGATCCCCATCATCTGGACTTCCATCCTAAAACCTATACCAATTCCATAGAATAAATCAGACAGGCTTGCTTTCTGAATATCCCTAAAACAGTTACCGGCATCAAGAAATATCATCGCATAACCTATTTTTGAGAAATTCAACCGAAGTTCGAGATTATTCAGGAATGCAAAATTCCCTCCTGTTGGATATATCCCTGAATATGGACTAATAGTCCTATCATCATAGCCACGAAGACCCCAGGGACCTACGCCACCTAAAAAGAAACGCTCTGGTAAAGGGACCCCCCTTCCTATTGGGGAATGTGCATAACCAATACGCGTTCTATTCATAAAGACTACATCTTCAAAAATAGAATGAAATTTCCTTGCTTCGAAAATTAACTCCCAGTATCTCTCATCGCCTCCAAGTATTCCACCTGCATATTTGGTCTGCAGTGAATAATAATTCCCCACACTTGCTGCTATATAGGAGTCCCTGGTATCATAAATCATTCTTCCGCTAACAGAGCTTTCCCAGGTTGTTCCTTCTTGAGATTTGATGTAATATGAGACGCCTTCATCAAGAATTCTCAATTTGGTCTGTTCCAACCTGTATACAAAATAGCCAGTAAGACTCCTTTCAGGCGTTAAAATCCTGCCAAGAGAAAAAGCGCCTCCTCCCTTATTCTGACCGTAGTATCGCCATCGTCTGTAGACTTTATAAATATCGAACCCGACGGAGGTAGGGGTATCAAATAGCCAGGGCTCGTGGTAACCCAGAGAAAGATTTTGTATTGAATTATTACCTATCCCTGTGAGAGTTCTTTCATATAAAAAATTTATCGATTGCCCTGTTCCAAGCACATTAGGCATAGTTACACCAATATTTCCAGTTAATCCTATACTTGGCGCGAACCCAAAACCTGCACTGAATTGCCCGGTTTGTTTCTCCTCAACCTTGAAGATTAGATCTATCGAATCAGGGTTAGCAGGATCAGGATACTCAAAATTTAATCCGAGGTTTTTAAAGTATCCAAGCCTAAAAATATTTCTCTGACTGTTGATTAATTTATTCTTCTGGAAGAGATCTCCTGGATAGAGCGTTATATTCCTTCGAATAACTTTATCGTAAGTTTTGGTATTGCCCTTTATCTTGATATGTTTTATATAAACAGGAGATCCTCTATCTACTGAGAGAGTAACATCAATGAGTGAATCATCAACCACTGAATAATCAGGAACAATTGATGCATTGAGATAGCCTCTATTTGTATAATAATCGGAGAGCCCTCTCATGATATCATTGATCTTATCCTCGTTGTACTTTTCCCCTGACTCCCAATTTACCTTTGTTGATACAAAACCTAAATCCTCTGACCCCTGAAGGTGTGTATTCCCAAAATAATAGAGTCTCCCTTCATTAATCTTATAATTAACTTCTGCCTTGCCCTTCTTGTAATTAACAAAAAAACTATCCACGGTTGCATTCAAATATCCATTTTTCCTGTATATAGCTTCTACCTTGTAGGCATCTGATTCTAAGGAATCGACTTTCAACTCATCGTTTCTCCAGAGCATCCACCAGGGTTTTGTTTTGTTAGAAAGGACTTTAGAAAGAGTGTGATCCGAGAGATTATCATTCCCGATGAAGTTTATCTTTTTCACTCTGTAGCTTTCCCCTTCGATAATATCGAATGTAACCTTCACTCCTTCTTCTTCCTCCTTCTGAGAAATTGATATCTCTGTCCCCGAAATGCCCTTATCTTCATAGAGTTTAAGAATCTTTTCCTTTATCATAAATAATTTATAATCCGAAAGAAGAGCCGGAGGAGATAGGTCCACAACCGAGGAAATATCCCCATCCTTTAATTTGTCATTCCCTTTAAAATCTATAGATTTCAAACGGGGGTTTTCTTCTACTTTAATTATCACCTTAATACCTGCACCTTTTCTTTTGGCATCCAGTTTAATATCCCCGAATAGACTGGTCGCATAAAGATTCTTTATCGCTCTTATTCCCATTTCCCGACTCAACACTTCTCCTATCAAGAGACCTGAAGAGCGAACAACGAGCGCTGTATCAACCTCATGGACTCCTTCTACTCCTAAATCAACAATTACTTCCCCAAAAGGAAAAGATACCGAGAAAAGAAGCATTAACATATCGAATTTAAAACTAACAGATTTAAAGATAAAGTCAAGGGGGCTGAACTTTTCCAAAAGAGAACAAAAAGCTTCTTGACAATACCGATATAACAATTATAATCAAAGATATGAAAAGCATAGGTCTATCTAGAGTGGTTGTCGAAAAGGTTTGTGGTTTCGGAAGAGAGAGGGAAAAGCCCCAGAAATTAGAGATTGATGTAAAGATAGAAACTGACTTTTCTAAGGTAGCAAGTTATGACGACCCCTCCTATGGTATCGACCTTAAAACAGTTTATGATCTTATCACACTTTCTTTGAAGGATGAAGTCTATACCATAGAAGCAATTGCTTATAGAATATGGAAACAGCTGAAAAATCTTAAAGCCGCAGAGAAAGTTATGGTAAAGGTGCAAAAACCCAAACCTCCCTTGAATGGAGAAGTCCGATACTCATGGGCTATAATAGAAGAATGAATAAAATATATCTTTCCATAGGTTCAAATACTGGAAATCGCAAGAGAAATCTAAATGAATCTTACCTCAGAATATCAAAACTCGGGGAAGCCAAAGGGTCTCATATATACAGAGCAGAACCCTGGGGTAGGGATGACCTACCTGAATTCTTAAATGCGTGTATTTCTCTCGAATCAAAATTGTGTTTGAAAGACCTCTTCCATTCTATTCAGATAATTGAGAAGGAAATGGGACGGATTAAAAAAGAAAAATGGGGTTCCCGGATAATTGATATTGATATACTCATCTCTCAGGACCTTATATTTAAAAGTCCTCAACTTGAAGTTCCACATCCATTTCTGCGGGAAAGAAGGTTTTATCTAGAACCTTTATGCGAGATTGCAGAAGAGGAGAGAGACCCAATTAGTGGTAAAAAAATAAAAGTCTTGCTTGAAGAATGTTCGGATAGGAAAAAGGTATGGAAGACTGGGAATATATTGCAGTTGAAGGCGTAATCGGAGTCGGAAAGACAACCCTGGCAAAGTTACTTGCCAGAGAGTATAACGCAAAGGCTATACTTGAAGATGTTGACGGTAATCCCTTCCTCCCTCAATTCTACGAAGACCCTGAAAGATATGCCTTCCCCACTCAGATTTTTTTCCTCCTTTCTAGATATAACGAACTCAGAAATCTAACAAACAGGGAACTCTTTACAAAGAAAATTCTGGCAGATTATATCTTCGAGAAGGATAAGATATTTGCTTATATAAATCTCGAAAGAAAAGAGAGAAGTCTTTATGATAAGATTTTCAATCTACTTTATAAGGATATAATAGATCCTGATTTTGTAATATATCTACAGGCGAATCTTGAGACAATAGTGGAGCGAATTCAGAAAAGAGGAAGAGCTTACGAGAAAGGAATACAAGAAGACTATATAAAACTACTAATCCAATCTTACAATGAGTATTTTTTCCACTTCCACAAGTGCCCTATCCTGATTGTGAATGCCAATGAAGTTGATTTTATCAAGAATCCTTCTCATTTTAAACTCCTGAAAGAAGAGATTGAATCCATCAAATCTGGAATAAATTATTTTTCAATAGCCAATGAAGATTTTTAGAAGCATAAAAAAACAGCAACAATATTCTTTTAAAGAAAAATGCAAAGGTCGGGTTATAGGGTTTGTCCCAACAATGGGTTTTCTACATAAGGGACATCTTAGCCTCATCGATAAGGCAAAGGAGCTCTCTAATCGAGTAATTGTATCCATATTTGTAAATCCCTTACAATTTGCACCTAATGAAGATTATAGGGAATACCCACGGGATGAAAAAAGGGATCTAAAGTTACTTGAAGAAAAGGGAGTAGACACAGTTTTAATCCCAGAACTTAATGAGATGTATCCAAACGGTTTTGAAACCTATGTTGAAGTTTCAAAACTTTCTAAGGATTATTGCGGCAGAAGTCGACCCCTTTTTTTTCGAGGAGTGGCAACGATTGTGCTAAAATTATTTAACACAGTCCAACCTGATTTGGCTGTCTTTGGTGAAAAGGATTACCAGCAATATATCATTATAAAGAGAATGTCTCGTGATCTAAATCTACCTATCTTTGTTATCCCTTCGCCAATCGTAAGAGAAGAGGATGGTCTTGCGATGAGCTCCAGGAACCTATATCTCACTCCTTCCGAAAGAAAAGAAGCACCAGTCCTTTATGAATCAATGAGGAGAGTAAAGGAATTAGCAAGTAAGGGCGAAAGAAACGTCAAGAACTTAAAAAAAGAAATGGTCAAATTTATTGAATCAAAGAAATATCCAAGAATTGATTACATCGAATTTGTGGATCCAGAAAACCTGAAGAGGGCAAAAATCCTTCAGGGTCCCACTAGAATCCTTTTAGCTGTCTGGATCGGTAAGGCAAGGCTCATAGATAATATGGAAGTATAGATAGGAAAATAAAGGTTAGGTAGAATGCCAATGCTCGATTTCAAGGTTCAAAAAGGTTTAAAGATTTTTATTGCCCTTGTAGTTCTTACCCTTTTGACACTTCTTATCTTAACTGCAAGTAGAGAAACCATTCAAGCTCTAAAAAAAATGAATCTACTCTATCTTATCCTTGCTCTTTGTTTCTGGGGCGTGTATTTGGTATTAGATGCATTCAGGATTTCGCTTTTGACCCAGGGCGTAACAGGAAATTGGGGAAGTCTGAAGACAGGGTTCGAAGTTCTTCTAACCGGGGCATTTCTGGCAGCAGTAACACCTTTTCAAACAGGAGGGCTCCCTGTACAACTCTATATACTGAAGAAAAGGGATAATATTCCCTGGGGAAAAGGAACTCTAATTATTCTCTTACGGGGTGTTTTCTTCGGTATTATGATGGTAACCCTGCTTCCCTTCCTTCTCCCAATTATCAACAGGGAATCCAACGTTACCTCTATAAGGCTTTTAACAAGATACAGCCTTATCGTTTATTCCCTTTTTATCGGTTTTGTGGCTTTTGTTTTGATAAAACCTTCCATAATAAAGCGTTTTATCTACAGATTGACAATGAAAAGGGGTAAGAGAGGAAAAGCCACAAAGTGGGCTTTTAAGATATTTAAAGAAGTCCAGGAGATGAGAGATGGATTCTGGCATTTTTCAGTTAAGAAGAAGTGGCATTCTATTGCAAGTTTTTTTTTAACCTTTTTTGCATACATACCCTATTATTTTATCGCTCCCTTACTCTTAAAGAGCGTAGGTGTAGAAGTATCTTTCTTTAAAGCTGCATTTCTCCAGTTAGTCGTCGCACTTTTTTGTTTCTTTTGCCCAACTCCGGGGGCCACAGGTGTATCTGAAGGAGGGTTTGCCCTTCTATTTTCAGGAGTTGTTGCAAAACATTTACTCGGAGTTTTTACAATTCTCTGGCGTTTCTTCACTTTTTACATAGCAGCAATTATTGGTGGATTTATGACTTTGAAGGTTTTAAGATTGGGAGAAAAGTCTTTTGAAGAAAACTAAATTCACCAGGAGTAATCTTATAAAGGGAATTCNGCTCTTTCTTTTTATAACTATTATCACTATCACAATAATACTCATTTTTACAGTGAGCAATAAAACAAAAGAACATTTACAGTTAATATCACCTCTATTCCTTCTCCTAACCCTTCTGGCTACCTTTTTCCGTTTCTTCTTCGATATATGGAGATTAAGATTTATTGTAAGAGCAATGGGAAGGGAATTGTCCTGGCTTGGATCTTTTTATTTCACACTTGGAGGATTATTCCTTGGAGGGCTTACTCCTATGCAGCTTGGCGGCATACCCCTTCAGTTGTATGTTTGCAAGAGGGAAAATATCTCATTTCCAGAAGGCACTGCCGCAATATTTACCCGTGGGCTCCTCTCTGCATTTGTTCTTCCATTCCTTATCCCCTTTATCTATCATTACCGAATTTACCTTACATCTGGTATGATCCAGGGTGTTGTTAAGTATCTTTGCTTACTTTATGGTGTAGCTGGTATATTTTTTATACTCATCCTTACACAGACTCCCTGGGTTACCAGAAGGTTTAAGGGAAAATTTGTTGAAGGGATTCTTAGATTTAAGAAGGTTTTTAGTAAGGAATTTGTAAAAAGGAAAATTCCATTTCTTAAAGCTTATGGTATAACTTGGCTATCTCTTAGCTTCTATTTTCTCACTGCTCCACTTCTGATCATGGGTTTGGGTGTTAAAGCACCCTTTTTTGAGACAACCATTCTTCAAGTTATACTAACTTATGCATTGAACTTTATGCCAACTCCTGGTGCAAGTGGGTTTGCTGAAGGAGGAGCATATGCTCTATTCTATCATTTGATGCCCAAATCGATTCTTGGTGTTTATGTAGTGCTATGGAGATTTTTTACGGGTTATCTCGGAATGATTGTAGGAGGTTTTGCCCTTTCAAAATTATTTGCTGGAGAAGGTTTCTCTTTAGAGAATCCGGAGGTCTGAAAGGAGAATAAATCCATAAAGAATGCTCCCTTGACAACAATGTTAGTTAACTTATCTTGCAAAAATAAGGAGAAAATATGCCTACTTACGAATATGAATGCAATAGATGCGGTAATAGATTTGAGAAATTCCAAGGAATAAAGGATAAACCATTAAAGGTCTGCCCTAAATGTGGAGGTAAACTCAAAAGACTTATTGGTTTAGGGGCTGGTGTTATATTCAAGGGCAGTGGCTTCTATCATACAGATTATAAGATGAATAATAAAGAGAATAGTAAGAAGTCTGGAGATAAGGACACCGTTAATAATAAATAAAGATTATAGGAGGATATAATGTTTCTCTTCCTTATATTCACTTTTTTTTCCACAACGCCTAAATATAACATCAGATACCCCGCTCTTTCCCCTGATGGCAAAAAGATAACATTTTCCTGTTTTGGTGACATGTGGATGGTAAAAAGGGAGGGAGGAAGGGCTACAAGGTTAACAATATCGGATGGCTATGAGAGTATATCAAGGTGGTCGGCCGATGGTAGATGGATAGCATATCAGTCCGATAAGCAGGGAAATGATGATATATTTGTCGTTCCTACCTCCGAGAGTCTTCCTCCTCAAAGGCTTACATATTATTCTACTTATGATCACTTACTTTGCTGGACACCTGATTCGAAAAAAATTCTCTTTAGCTCTTCAAGAAATACCCTTTTTAGTGCTATCTACAGTGTAAGTCTCGAAGGAGAAACCCCAAAAAAGTTCTTGGATTTTGATCTAATCAACATTGATTTTATATCAAGAGATTCAATTCTATATTCAAGGGGTGCAACGTCATGGTGGCGTAAAAAATATAGGGGTCCAGCCAATCGTGAAATCTGGATAAAAGAATTGCCGGTTGGCAAATCAAAAAAAATCACCAATTTTGATGGGAGGGATGCATATCCAATGTTTTCACCTGTAACCGGAAGGATTTACTTCCTCTCCAATAGAGGTAAAAATAATATAGACAATATTTGGAAGTTAACTCTTGATGGTTCAAAATGTACGCAGGTAACAGAGTTTAAAGAAGAGATTCTCCACCCATCCATATCACAAAACGGAGAGGTAATCGTGTTCACTTCAATGGGCGGGCTCTATGCTCTGGATGTAAGAACCGAAAAAGTAGAAAGGGTCCCTCTTAAAATCCCCCTTGCCTATAAAGAACCAAAAAAAGAGTTCAAAGAATTTAGCAGTGAGGTCTCTGAATTTTGTCTATCTCCGGATGAGAAAGAAATTGCATTTGTAATCCATGGAGAAGTTTTTGTGGGCAAATTAACTGAAAATGGGAAGATTGAAAAGATAAGACAGATTACTCACACACCCTCCCCTGAGAAAGATGTATCATGGCATCCAGAGAAGGAGCGGTTGATCTTTTCTTCTCTCAGAGACGGGGATTTTGATATATATATAATTGAACCTGATAAGAAAGAAAAATTCTATGAGGATTTCCTATTTAAAACGAAAAAAATACTGGACACTGATAAAACAGAATATAAACCTCTTTATTCACCAGACGGAAAGAAGATAGCTTTTCTTCAAGGCTCGGGAAAACTTTGGGTGATGGACAAAAATGGAAATAGCAGAAAGGCATTAACTAAAGAAAGCGATGTTAAATGGGTAAGTTGGTCACCAGATTCGAGATGGGTCACTTTTAGCAGGACGGCTCTTGAGTGGCGTGAGGATGTCTTCATCGTCCCTGTGGATGGTTCAAGAATGCCCATTAACATCAGTACTCATCCAAACGATGATTACAAACCAATGTGGAGCAATGATGGGAGAAGAATTGCCTTTGCTTCTAGAGATAACATTGGAAATCTATGGATTAAATATGTATTTTTGTATAAAGAAGATGAAGATAAGGGAAGAGATTACTGGAAGAAAAACCTTGATTCCCTTAAAAGCCCAGAAAAAATACAAATTGATTTTAACAGGATTGAAGATAGAATTCATACTATCACAATGTTCAGGGGAGAATATAATTATATTGCTCAATCACCCCGTGGAGATAGATTTGCTATCCAGGCGGAGAATCTGAACAGTAATGATGTCTGGACAATAGATTGGTTCGGAGATGAACTCAAAAGACTTACGACCAGTAATGTAACACCAAAAGAGATAGTTGTTTCAAGAGATGGTAAAAAAGTGTATTATTTATCGAAGAGAGGAAATATAGGACTAGTATCTATTAAGGATGCTAAACCAGAGAACCTTTCATTTAGAATAGAAATGGCAATAGATTTTGAAAAAGAAAGAATGGAAACTTTCAAACAAGCTTGGTGGGTTCTTCAGGACGGATTTTATGATAGTAATTTTCATGGGGTAGACTGGAAAAAGATGAGGGAAAAATACATTGATCTTGCCAAAGTCTCCAGGGCTAGAAGTTCATTCTATTCGGCTATTGAAATGATGATTGGCGAATTGAACGCTTCCCATCTGGGAGTATGGGGATCAAGAGTTAATCAAGAAGTAACAGGAAGGCTTGGAATTATCCCGGATCCTGATTATAAAGGAGAAGGAGTCAGGATAAAAAGTGTAATCCCTGAGAGCCCTGCAACAAGGGAGGATGTCTCATTAAAACCCGGTGAGATAATAACCGCAATAAATGGAGAAAAAATAGGAGGAAAGAACTTCTATAGGTTTCTTCGAAGAACTGCAAATAAAGAAATATTTGTAACTACCAACAAAAAAGAAGTTAGTGTAAAGCCACTAACTCCGCAGGCTATCCTTCACCTAATAGAGAAGGATTGGATAAATAGGAATCGTAAGTGGGTTGATTATGAAAGTAAGCACAGAATATCTTATATATATATTGCTTCAATGGGTGATGTGAATCTCAAGAAATTCAAGCAGGACCTTTATAAACAAAAGGATAAAGATGGGCTCATCATTGATATTCGTTATAACGGGGGTGGGCACATTCATGACGAACTCCTTAATCTCTTATCAAGAACAGCCTATGGTTACTCCCTTGAAAGAGGGGACAGTGAATTCACTTCATCGCCTGCCTTTAAGTGGAAGGGTCCCACCGTCCTTTTAATAAATGAACATTGCTATTCCGACGCTGAGATTTTTCCAATGGGATTCAAGAAATTAAAAATTGGAACAATAGTTGGAATGCCAACTTTCGGGGCAGTTATTGGAACCAGCAACCTCACCTTAATGGATGGGACTAATTTTAGAGAACCCTCTGAAGGATGGTATAGGACAACTGGAAAAAAACTCGAAAATAATCCTGTCAATCCAGACGTCCTGGTCGAAAACTCTCCTGAGCAGGATTGGAAAGTCCCGGATAATCAATTAAAGGAGGCTTTAAGAGTTATAATGAAAAAATTAAAAAGCAAGTAGCCTCTCTTTCTATGGGTCTCATCCTATCTATTCTTGTTTTTCTTTTACTATTTCTCTCTCTTAAATACTTCGAACACAAAAATATTTACCTCCCGGAAAGAGATTCTATTGCAAATCCCTTAGACTTTGGGATTGATTTCGAGGAGATAAACTTTTCATCAAGGGATCATGTCCTGATCAATGGCTGGTTCATCCAGGGGCCAAAGGATAAAGTCATCCTACTTTGCCATGGTAATGGAGGCAATATTTCCTACCGGGTTGATCTCATTGAGATCTTAAATTACCTCGGCTATAAAATATTCGTATTCGATTACAGGGGTTATGGCAAGAGCGATGGCATTCCAACTGAGAGGGGTCTATATAGAGATGCCTTAGGTGCTTATGATATTTTAAAGGAAAAAGGTTTTAAGAACGAAGATATCGTCCTATTGGGACGCTCCTTGGGAGGAGCTGTTGCCATTTTTCTTGCAAGTAGAGTTAAACCTTCTGGATTAATAGTGGATAGCAGTTTTGAATCTATACATATTTTAAGTAAGGATGTCTTAGGATTTTATTTTCCCCGTTGGCTTATATCCGATCGTTTTGAATCAATCCAGAGGATAAAAAATATAAAGATACCAAAACTTGTTATTCACAGCATAGACGATGAAATAATACCCTTCTATCACGGAAAGAATCTATATGAAGCAGCACCGGAGCCAAAGAGATTCCTTCGTTTACACGGTTCACACAATACATCTCTTTTTGAGTCAAAAGATATCTACATTAAAGAGCTAAGAAATTTTATAGATAACTTATGATGAGTATTGAGCCCTGGTATACAGATTATGATAGTAAAGAATCTTACAGACGTGTTCGAGGGAACAGGTATTAATATAGGCCTCTTCAATGCTTTTACCGATTGCAATTGTCCCATGTCCTTTTATAATGCAAGCTTTGTGATTTAAAAGAGCGGAGGAGACATTCTCTGCTAAATCTTTAGAACCGCTCTCCCCTTCTACTACCGGGATTTCCTTAAGCAAAGCTTGACTCTCCATTACTCTCGGTTTGATTACCTTTTCCTCGGTTAAGAGGGAAAGTATTACAGCGAAAGAGGAATGAGCATGGATTACTGCTCTGGCTTTTGTTTTTCTGTAGATCGCTCTATGAACAATGAGTTCAGTAGAAGCTTTATGATCCAATGCTGAGGGCCCTTTAATCGAAACCTCTACGATCTGTCCCTTGCCTAATTCATCCAGCAATGCACCTGTGGAGGTTATTAACAACTTATCTTCAAAACGTTGGCTCATATTGCCAAAATTGGAATGTGCAAGATCTTCTTTTATTATCCTTTTACCAATCTTTCTGAAGCTCTCTAAATATTCTTCCATGACTTTATCTTTTATCAATTTTTCTTAATATGTCAAGACCTTAATTTAACCCNAACTCTCTTACAACAATATAGAAACAATCCTTAGCTCAATTCTCCTCGGAAGCGCTCCACAATTTGCGGATCGACTTGGAGCGTTCANCCTGCTTAGAAGGGGAGTTCCTCTTCATCGCCAGGAGGTTCAACTATTTCGCTCTCCTCTTCTTTTATTTCTACAGGTCCTATTTCTTCAGCAGGGCCTTCAGGCTTAACTAAGACCTGTGCGCTGAAGGCACTTATACTTACCTCGGTCCTTTTGAAACCATCTACATCACGGGTATAGCTGGAAAGTCTACCCTGGATCAGGACAGGTGTACCTTTCTTTATACTTTCACTCAGCCTTTCTGCCTGATTTCCAAATATAGTTACACCTACAAAAGTTGTGTCTTGTTTCCATTCCCCGTTTTTATCCCGATAATTCCTGTCAGATGCTATTCTGAAACGAAGATAGGCCCTTCCCGAATCAGTATAACTAAGGTTGGAATCCGCAGTTGCCCTACCAGATATAATTACTGTATTGATATTAGGGATCCTATATTCAGCCAATTATCCCTCCTTTAAGACAATAATATATCTGAGTATATTACTGTCCTTTTGCATAAAATTTTTAAAATTTTCAACCTTACCTGGATCGAAATCAAAGTTCATCACAGTATAGAAACCATCTTTATAGCCGTCTATTGGGTAAGCAAGCTTTCGGGGGCCCCATTTATCAATATCTTCGATTTCCCCGTTTTCATCTTTAATAAAAGAGGTTATTGAATCAATGAGTTCATCTGCCTCTTCTTCTTTATCCGGGTTGATAATAAATGTACACTCGTATTTCTTCATTATACCTCCTTTATTCTAATTAATAGTAGACATAGCGGCTTCTATATTTTCATCAGCCATAAAAAAATCGCTTTTTTTGCACTTTCCATTATCTCATTAATTTCTTCCTCTTCTTTCTCCGTAAATGGGGAAAGAACCCAATCTATTGCATCCCCCTTCTCAGGTTTTCCTATGCCTATCCTGAGTCTTGGAATATCCTCACTGTCCAGATGGTATATTACAGAAGCAAGCCCTTTATTACCTCCTGCACTTCCGCTATTCCTCATCCTCAATTTTCCAAAAGGTAAATCCATATCATCTAATATTATTAGAATATTCTCAAAAGATAGGGAAAAATGCAGAATAAGTTCACTAACTGCGATTCCGCTTTCATTTATCCAGGTAGTTGGGCGAACAAACAATAAACCTTCTTTCTCTGCATAATAATAATATCCTTTCCCTGGTTTCAACCTCAGATTAAATTCATCGCAAATAAATTCTACAATTCTTCCCCCAAAATTATGTCTAGTCTTTCTGTATAGTGGACCTGGATTACCAAGCCCAATCGCTGCCTTTAATTCTATTTACCGCTCTCCTCTTTAGGTTTTTCCTCTTCTTCCGTTTTCTCCTCCTCAGAAACAATCTCTGGTTCTTCCATCTCTTCACCAACCAATAGTCCTTCTTCCACAGCTTCCACCTCAACAATCTTACGAGGGGAAAGAACATTCACAATAGTAGTAGAAAGACCTTCTTCTATTTCTACATGTTCTGGGAGTTCAAGATCTCTTATATGAATAGAATCTCCTATTTCGAGATCCGAAATGTCTACAATGATCTCTTCGGGTATATCTTTTGGTAGGCATCGGACAGTTAGATATCTGTGTTCAATATCCAATACCCCACCTTCTTCTATTCCCTTTGCCTCTCCTTTAAACTCAAGTAAAACATGAACAGCAACTTCTTCATCTTCATGGATATGCTGAAAATCCACATGAATCAAACCCTCAGTTAACGGGTCACGGATAACCTCTTTGATAAGAACCGGGAGTTCCTTACCTTCATAGTCAAGAGTTATTAGAACGGCTTCCGAATGAAGACTATGAATTAAATCAAGAAAATCTTCTTTTTTTACCTTTATATGATAACTTTTCTCTCCATGCCCATAGATAACAGCGGGTATCCATTCCTTACGTCTTAGATGTTTAACCTTATTTGTTCCAATTGCTTTTCTTTCTTTAACTACTAACTTCAAATCCTCCTCCTATATAAAAAGTGATGATACTGACTTATTCTCATGGATCCGCATTATTGCTTCTCCAATTAGACCCGCAACTGAGATAACCTGGATCTTATCGCTTTTTTTATCTCCAAGAGGAATTGAATCTGTGACGATAAGTTTATCCAGAGATGAGGCCTCTATCTTTGAAATTGATGAACCTGAAAGAACGGGATGAGTTATATACGCATATACTAATTTTGCACCGGCACTTTTAATAGCATTTGCTGCTCCAATTAAAGTTCCTCCTGTGTCTACTATATCATCAATTATTACCGCTACCTTTCCCTGGACATCTCCGATGATATTTACCACCTCTGCTTCATTCGCTGCAGGTCTCCTTTTATCCACGATGGCAATAGGGACATTTCCATCGATCTTTTTGGCAATTGCACGAGCAACGACAACTCTTCCCGCATCAGGTGACACCAGAACAGAGTTATCCTCATGTATGCCTATAGATAGCATATGCTTAATCGTTACTGAAGCTGCGAATAGGTGGTCAACAGGTATATCAAAATAACCCGCTATCTGCTGAGAATGTAAATCAAGCGTTAAGACTCTGTTAGCACCTGCTTCAACAATGAGATTCGCAACCAGTTTTGCCGAGATTGGAACCCTCGGTTCAGCCTTCTTGTCCTGTCGTCCATATCCGTAGTATGGGAGGACTGCGGTTATCCGTTCAGCAGAAGAGCGTCGGAGAGCATCGATAATTAGTAATAATTCCATTATATTGTCAGAAGGTGGGATAGTTGGCTGAACGACAAACACATCCATTCCTCGGACATTTTCAAGAATCCGAACGGAAATTTCTCCGTCAGAGAATCTTCTGATTTTAACAGAAGAAAGAGGAATATTTAAATAATCAACTATTCCTTTTGCCAGTTCCTGATTGGCAGTTCCGGAAAAGATCTTCAATTCCAAAAAACCTCCATAACTGGGGCGGTAGGATTCGAACCTACGAATGCGAGACCCAAAATCTCGTGCCTTGCCACTTGGCGACGCCCCAAGAACAGTAAGGGGCTATCCTTGAAAACTATAAAAGGCTCTCTTCTTCCTCGTCTTTCTCTTCAATTTCTTCCTCAACTTTCTCTTCAATTTCCTCTGTATCGGCAGTCTCATCGGGAGATTCAAAATCTTCCTGTTCAAGAGCAGAACCTGCAGGAGCTTTCCCTTCTAACTTACATTTCTTGTAGTATTCCTCAAGAATCACTTCCTCAAGTCGTTTTCGCATATCATTATTTATAGGATGAGCAATGTCTCTAAAGGTTCCATCTTTAGCTTTCCTTGAAGGCATTGCCACAAAAAGACCTTTTCTGCCTTCTATCACTTTCATTCCTCGAACAACAAAATCATCATCAAAGGTCACATTCACAAACGCTTTCAATCTGGGTTCATCTCTTAAGGTTACCCTTACTTCAGTGATCTCCATTAGTCCTCCTTTAATTTTAGCGAATTACAATACTCTTCACGGGAGACACTTCTGCAGCGCAAGGTTGTAAAATTTCCTTCCAGAATCTCTCCCCTACCACGGTCATATGTTCCCGATCCAAATATAGAAAATACAGTTGGACCAGAACCACTCAAAAGAACATTAATTGGCTTTAGCCTTTTTAATTTTGCCATTATTTCTCTAATTTGAGGGTATTCATTTAAAATGACCCTTTCAAAAGAATTCTTCAACTCTCCAAGGATCTCCTTTCTTCCTTTTTTCACCTCATCAAGTATAAAGCTTAATCCCTTATTTGTCAAGGTTGAATCTCCAATTTTGTCCCAGTGTTGGAAAGCCCATTGAGTTGACACTGAAAAAGGAGGAATCACCAGGAGAAAATACAGGGGTGGCAAGTCTTCGCACCATTCAATCATTTCCCCCCTTCCCATTACGTGGGCAGTTCCACCCTTTAGAAAGAAAGGAACATCTGAACCTAAATCTTTTGCAATCTCCATTAGCTCATCTGAGGATAAAGGGTAATCAAATAATCGGTTTAGAGTCTGAAGGGTTGCACCAGCGTTTGAACTTCCTCCCCCCAAACCTGCCTCAACAGGAATTTTCTTATCTATATAGATTGTAATATCCAACTTTTTCATGGTCCTTTCCTGGAATAATTTTGCAGCCCTATACACAAGATTAGAAAGACCATCGGAGATACTCAAGCTATTTGTAGTAACAGTAATATTATTACCCTCGAATTTAAAATGAAGAAAGTCCTTGAGGGATATTGTCTGAAAGATTGAGTCAATCAAATGATACCCATCTCCTCTCTTACCCAGAATTGAAAGACCAAGGTTTACTTTGGCGAAACTTGGAACAATAATCGGATCATGCATTAAGACACTCTCGTAGACCTTCTCTCCATGAAGGAATCTTCCCAAATTCTCTCTCATATTTTGAAGCAGAAAGGCTTGAATCGAGTGGCCTTTCTGCATCCACACCCAACTCTTCCCAGTCAACTCTTCTTATTTTCCTATCTTTACCACTCACCATAAGGATTGTTCTAACCCAGTCCAAGCGGCTCACTGTAGGAGGATTAGCAAAATGATAGATACCGGTGGCTTTCTTCTGGATAATCTTCATTATGGCATAAGAAAGGTCAACCGTGTAAGTTGGCTTACTTACCTGATAAGGGACAACTCGCAAGGTTCCCTCTCCGTGTGCAACAAAATCAACAAAATCATTCCCTTCAGGTCCAAAGAGCCAGGATACTCTCAAGATAACCGAAGAACAAATCTCACGAGCGAATTGCTCCCCAAGTAGCTTACTCTTACCATATACACTCAATGGATTAGCCTTATCATTTTCCGAGTAAGGTGGGTTCTCTCCATCAAAAACATAGTCAGTGCTTATATATAGTAGTAAAACATTCATTCTCTTCGCAGCAAGAGAAACCTTTTCAGTACCATAGCCATTTATACTATATGCCAAATCAGGTTCCCTTTCGCATCTATCCACACTGGAGAGAGCAGCAGCGTGAACGATATAATCCGGAGAATATTTCATTAACTCGGTTTGGACATTTTCATCTTGAAGGTTCAATTTATTACTTCCAATAGAAATCGCTTCGTATCCATTCTCTTTTAGTACCCTCGACAGAACCAGTCCAAGCCTACCGGTTCCTCCAATGATAAGTACCTTCTTTACAGCCAATTTATTTCTTATTTGCGGGTGTGTTTATTGACTGGCTCTTTTAGTCTTATCAGCATCCGATTTATATTGGGGTCATTGGGAAACCTTTTTTTCCAGTTTTCCAAAAGGTAGATAGCCTCTTCTGTATCAAATCTCATTGTCAGATAAAGAACTCTCGCAGCAACTTTAGGCTTATCTGCAACTTTGGAAACAATCTCCTCTAACTTTTCCTGCTGATTTGAGGAGAAATAAAGATCAATCAGACCTTTGTAGGCAAAAGGTTCAATCTCTTTTGATAAGAGCAGATCCTTAAACTCCTTTTCTGCCTCAAGGAATCTCCTCCTCGATTCCATACCCTCTTTTTGTATAGTTAGAGTTAGCATCTCTCCTCTAAAAAGACGAAAAACCGGAGTATCTTTAATAGAAAGCAATGAATCACTAAATGCAACACCTCTTCCACCCCCATTAAGCATAGAATATACCTTTTTGAGGTCGCTTGAAATAGCAAGGGATAACTCGGGTCTTTGCGAAAAGATAAAAGCCCTCTTAAAGAGGTTTTCTAACAAACTAAGGGTATCCTTCTCTACCAGGGATATCTCTCCTCCTTTAATCTCCAACAAAAGATCGGATAGAGCCTTATCTCCAAAGAGAAAATAGAGGAATGCGTGATTGGTGAGTACTTTACTCTGAGGTGGTCCTGTATAAATTCCATAATTTTCACTATAACTCTTTTTATATTCTTTCATTAAAAGATTCCACATCTTCCCTTTATCCATCATATCCTTACCCTTTTCCCCGACCAATCGGTAGGCGAAACCTTCCATAATTAGATGTTCACCATACGCCTTTCTTGAATCAGGTTCTATTGGAAAGGAGAAGTATATATTCATTGATGGATTAAAGACCTCGGTTATATATTTTTTAGCGAAAGAATCCGCAGGCATAAGGAGATCCCTCAAGGATGGTTTTATTCC
>JGI24025J20009_10000319_pt1 | contig 37199 bp, 32 predicted proteins | sample Cruoilmetagenom3_FD_20009 | JGI IMG/M metagenome (IMG submission 20009) | reverse complement strand
CCGCCGCCCAAGCATATCCTGAATGCGCCCACATCTTTGATGAAGGATCAGGGATACGGCGATGGCTATGCCTATGATCATGATGCCGAGGATGGATTCTCCGGCCAAAACTATTTTCCCGACTCTGTCAAACGGCCGGTTTTATATCAACCGGTTGAGCGTGGATTTGAGCGTGAGTTGAAAAAGCGCCTGGATTATTTCGCCAAGCTGCGGGCCAAGCGCAAATAACACCAATTTGATGATGTCGCTTATGGACCTCATGATGTTGCTTTCAAGCTAGGGGAGGGGCGCGACCTTGTGGAGATGTGTGGAAAACGCGGCTAACCTGACCCTAACTTAAGAAATTCTGAAGTATGTAACGATTTGGTGGAGATTGGTAAAGTTTCGTGGTTTGTTTAGGTATGTCGCAATTGAACTTTCTATAGGGACGACGAATAGCTTGGGGAAGATGCAAGTCCGCCGTCGCGTTTCGATTGAGACAGACCAATCAAATCCACAGGGAGAAACCAAAAACATGGTCAAAGATCAAACGATGCTTGATCGCCTGACTGCGGCTGCCAAAGAGGGCAGCGTTTCGCGTCGGTCGTTCATGAACTATTCAATGGCTGCAGGCGTGACTGCCTCGGCTGCAACTGGCCTTTGGGGCACTTCGGCCAAAGCCGCGCCCAAACGTGGTGGTAAATTCCGTGTTGCCCAGCATGATGGCAACACCTCGGATCAGCATGATCCCGGCAAATACCAGTCGAACTTTGAAATTTCATATGGTCACACGGTGCGGGCCTACCTGACGATGATCAACGCCGATGGCACACTTGGCCCGGATGTTGCATCGGAATGGTCAGCCACACCAGATGCCAAGGAATGGACGTTCAAGTTGGATTCGAACGCCACTTTCCACTCAGGTGCGAAAGTGACTGCCAAAGATGTTCTGGCGTCGATGAACCACCACCGCGGTGAAGGCTCCACCTCGGCGGCCAAAGCGCTGCTGGCCAGCGTTGAAGATATTGTCGACAATGGCGATGGCTCGATCACGTTCAAGCTGTCAGCGCCCAATGCCGACCTGCCTTGGATTATGCCCGATTATCACCTGACCATTGTACCCGCGAATGAAGGATGGCACCGCCAACTGGCAGTCCGGCGAAGGCTGCGGACCATACAAGGTTGTCAACCTGGAGTTCGGCGTGGGGGCGACATTCGTACGTCACGAAGAATGCACGGTGAAGGCGCTTGGTTCGATGAAGTCGAGTATCTGGTCATCAACGACCCGAACGCGCGTCAGACGGCGCTTGTCACTGGTGATGTGGACGCCTGTTCGCTGCTGGAAAACAAGACACTTGGCCTTCTTGCGCGTGACCCCAATGTCGAAGTTGACAACGTATCGTCGGCGCAGTGCATCACCATGCCGATGCATATGGATGTCGCCCCGTTCGACAACAATGATGTGCGCCTGGCGCTGAAGTATTCGATCAACCGCGAAGAGCTGATCGAAAAGATCACCTTCGGGGCGGCCACCATCGGTAATGACTTCCATCATTCGCCTGCGATGCCATATTTCCCCTCGGAAATTGAGCAGCGTGCATATGACCCGGACAAAGCCAAATTCCACCTGAAACAGGCGGGCCTGGACAGTCTTGATGTCAGCTTGTCGACAGCTGAATCGATCACCACAGGGGCTGTGGATGCAGCCGTCCTTTATGCTGAGCACGCCAAACCGGCAGGTATCAACATCAAGGTCGTGCGTGAGCCGAACGATGGCTATTGGTCGGATGTATGGCTGGTCAAGCCTTGGTGCATGGTCACCTGGGGCGCGCGTCCGACACCCGATGTGATGTATACGTTGGCGTATAAAGACGATGCCGCCTGGAACGAGTCGCACTTCCAGAATGCGCGCTTTAACGAAGTGCTGCTGCAAGCCAAGGCAGAACTGGACGATGTTAAACGCGCCGAGATGTACCATGAGATGGGTATGATCTCGCGTGATGAAGGGGCGACGGTCATTCCGTATTTCCCGAACTTCGTCTATGGCCGTCGTGCAAATGTAAAGCACAGTGGTCAGTTGTCGCCAGCTTGGCAAATGGATGGCTATCGCCATGCAAGCCGTTGGTGGTTTGAAGGCTAAGCAATCAAACAGAACCCGGCGCCCCATCGGCGCCGGGTTTTTCATGAGGTGAACCAAATCGGAACCATCATGAAGCGGGCTGAAGAAGACAGCCCCGAGACCGCCAGAATAATAATGGTTCATGCGACTTAGCCGACCAAGCGGATTGACCGGATTGGTTTTTTCCTAAAAGCTGAATCACAAATAAAAAAATAATCAGGGAGGGACACATGGGAGACATACTGAAGCTTGTTGGTCAACGGCTCGGTCTCGGGTTGGTAATACTGCTCGTTATCTCAATCATCATTTTCTTCATGGTCGAACTGTTGCCAGGGGATATCGCGCAAGCGGTGTTGGGGCAGGGTGCCACAGAAGAAAACCTTGCAGCTTTGCGCAAGGAAATGGGGCTCGATAAGCCTGCACCGGTCAGATATCTGCAATGGCTTAGCAGTGCTGTGTTCCTGGATTTTGGCAATTCGATTGTCACCGGAGAACAAGTGTCCTCAGTCATCGGCCAGCGGTTTATGAACACTTTGTTCCTTGCGGCCTATGCTGCCGTGATCTCGGTTCCGGTGGCGATTGCCCTTGGCATTCTGGTGGCGTTGTTGCGCAACTCGATCTTTGACCGGGTGGCCAACGTGCTGACATTGACCTCGATCTCGTCTCCTGAGTTCTTCCTGGGCTACATTTTGATCCTGTATTTTGCGGTGAAGTGGGACATGTTCCCGGCGATCGCAAGTCTGAGTAAGGATATGAGTTTCGGAGAGCTATTGAACCGCACCTTCCTGCCGGCCCTAACGCTGGTTCTGGTGGTTGTGGCGCATATGATGCGGATGACACGCGCCGCAATCATCAACCTTCTGGCCTCGCCCTATATCGAAATGGCGCGGCTTAAGGGGGTTCCGCCGCTCAAGGTCATCGTGCGCCATGCGCTGCCAAACGCCTGGGCACCGATCATCAACGTGGTCGCGCTGAACCTGGCCTATCTCATCACTGGTGTGGTGCTGGTGGAGGTGGTGTTTGTGTATCCCGGAATTGGCCAAGTTCTGGTCGATGCGGTTGCCAAACGTGACTTCCCTGTGGTTCAGGCCTGCTGCCTGATCTTCGCGGCCACTTTCATCCTGTTCAATCTTGCAGCTGATGTCGGTGCCATTCTCACCAATCCGCGTCTGCGGCACCCGAAATAAGGAGGTAGAAAAATGAGTGTATTCGTAATTTCCTATTACTCGCTGCTTCTGATTGGGTCTTCCCTCGCAGCGTATTTCAACAAGCGGTCCATCTTTATCCTGCTGTTTTCGCTTACTATGGTGTCCTTCGTTCTGGGCATTATCGGTGGGTCCGGAACTTTGGTTATGGTGGCCACCTTTGCCGGTTTGCTGGCGCTGGCGGGCATGGTGTCCTACAGCTTCCGCGAGGCCCTGATCATGATGGCAGGGCCCGAACTTGCCAAAGAGCTGCGCACAGCACCTCTGACAGCTGCCTTCGGGATGTTTGTGATTTTCACCTACGCCATCACCGGCATCTTTGCGCCGTGGATTGCACCATATGGTGAGGCCCAGATTATCTCGGCAGCTTTCGCACCTGCGGATGAGAACATGCTGCTGGGTGCCGATCAATTGGGCCGTGATATGTTCAGCCGGTTGGTTTATGGCACGCGCAACTCGGTTGGGTTGGCGCTGACAGCAACTTGTCTGGCGTTCTTCATGGGCGCGGGCGCTGGGATGCTGGCGGCCACCAAAGGTGGCTGGTTTGACCAGTTCATGGGCCGGTTCGCCGATGTGATCATGTCGATCCCGTCGCTGATCTTTGCACTGCTTATGCTGTCAATCTTTGGCTCGTCCATGCCGGTTATCATTGTTGCGGTGGCGATCATCTATGCGCCGCGCGTCTTCCGCCTGACACGGGCGGTCGCGGGTAACGTGGTGGTCATGGATTATATCGAAGCGGCCAAATTGCGCGGTGAAGGCACAGGATACCTGATCCGCCGCGAAATCCTGCCCAACTCAATGGCGCCTCTGGTGGCCGAGTTCGGCCTGGAGTTCTGCTTCGTATTCTTGCTGGTCGCGGGCCTGTCGTTCCTGGGGCTGGGTATCCAGCCTCCGACGGCAGACTGGGGATCAATGGTGCGTGAGAACGCCACGCTGATCTCATTTGGCGACATAACCCCGCTTATTCCGGCGGCAGCCATTGCGCTGCTGACGGTGGCGGTCAACTTCGTGGTTGACTGGATGTTGTTCCGGTCCTCTGGTCTGAAGGAGCATTAATCATGAGCCATGACAAAAGCGTTCTGCTGGAAATCAAGAATCTGAGGATCGAGGGATACTCAGATGAAAAATGGGTCGACATCATCAAAGGTGTCGATCTGACCCTGCACCGGGGCGAAGTGATGGGCCTGATCGGTGAATCCGGAGCCGGTAAATCAACCATCGGTGCGGGGGCCATGGGCTATGCCCGCGATGGCACGCGTATCAGCGAAGGTTCGTCGATCGAGTTTGACGGTATGGAGCTGACCACCGCCACTGAATCCGAGAAACGCGCGCTTCGCGGCTCTCGGATTGCTTATGTGGCGCAGTCGGCTGCGGCGTCGTTCAACCCGGCGCATAAGATCATTGATCAGCACACCGAAGCGCCTCTGCAATACCGTCTGCAAAAGCGGATGGAAGCGCAGGAAGACGCGATGGACCTCTATAAGCGTCTGCGCCTGCCCAACCCGACCGAGATTGGATTTCGTTATCCTCACCAGGTGTCGGGTGGTCAGCTCCAGCGGGCAATGACAGCCATGGCCATGTCCTGCCGCCCGGATCTCATCATCTTTGATGAACCGACCACAGCTTTGGATGTGACCACTCAGATTGAGGTGTTGGCCGCAATTCGTGACATCGTGGAGCAGTTCAACACTGCGGCTCTCTATATCACCCATGACCTTGCGGTTGTGGCGCAGATGGCCGACACGATCAAAGTGTTGCTGAAGGGCGAAGAGGTTGAGGAAGCCTCGACCAAGGAAATGCTGGACAACCCGAAAGAGGATTACACCAAGTCCCTCTGGGCGGTTCGCAGCTTTGAAAGCCCACAACGGCATCGTCCCAAAGACGCCACACCGTTGATTTCGCTTCAACATGTGGATGCGTCTTATTCCTCTGGCCCCAAAATCCTCGATGATGTGTCGTTTGACATCTACGAGGGGATGACCGTGGCCGTTGTGGGTGAATCCGGCTCTGGCAAATCCACAGTAGCGCGGGTGATCACGGGCTTGCTGCCTCCGTCCAAAGGCGAGGTTTTGTTCAGGGGCACGCCGTTCACGCATGATTATCGCAATCGCTCCAAGGACGAATTGCGCCAATGCCAGATGATTTATCAGTCTGCTGATACATCGCTGAATCCCAAGGTGAGAATCTCAGAGATCATTGGCCGTCCGGCGCAATTCTATTCGGGCCTGAAGGGCACGGCGCTTAAGGCACGGGTGGATGAATTGCTCGATCTGATCGAGCTGGAGCCATCGCAATTTTACAACCGGTATCCGTCCGAGCTGTCCGGTGGTCAGAAACAGCGCATCGGTATTGCCCGTGCGCTGGCGGCTGAACCGGCCTTTATCATCTGTGATGAGGTCACGTCCGCGCTGGATCAACTGGTGGCCGAAGGCATTCTGCGGCTTCTGGACCGGCTCCAGAATGAGCTGAATCTGGCGTATATGTTCATCACTCACGATCTGGCCACTGTGCGCTCGATCGCGGATGAGGTTGTCGTGATGCAGCAAGGCAAAGTGGTGGAGCAGGGGCCAAAGGACGATATGTTCACGCCTCCGCACCATCCTTATACCGATCTCTTGCTTAGCTCAGTGCCTGAAATGGACCCTGATTGGCTGACTACATTGCTCGAAGAGCGTGGCATCGAAAATCTGGGCGATGCGGCCGCGGCCAAAATGTCAAAATAGGTTTTGATCGCCTCCTTTTGAGGCGGGCATATCCAGCAGGTCGGGCGTCCCAAACAGGGCGCCCGATTTTTATTCAGGGGGCGGGTAATAAACGCCGTCATGGCCCATGACCACCCGACGTTTGTTTCACATGACAGGGCAAATGTGCCGCATTATCCGCAGATTGCTCAGGCGGTGTGCCTTAGGATATTACGGCCATAGCGGACAGCACCAACGTGCCTACGATAACGCCATACACAAGCGCCACAGCCTGCCATGTCGCAGAGTGCATACGCAATTCGCGGTTCAGTTCGTCGCGGGTCATGTTAGCCTCCTTTTTCGTAGGTCTAAAACCAGAGATGTGCTTGTCTCTATGATCCCCAAATAGTGGATAATTATGGCAACGCAATGACAAAATACCTCAAAATCTATGCACCATTTGCAACCCTGCTAACAACAGAGTTCATATCGGGCAATGGGTGTAGATTTAGATGATATCAAGGGGTTTTGACGGGTATGCTTACCCCTGCAATGGCATCACCTTTAAATCACCCTCTTGGCGGGCCTTGATCGCCATAGCGGCGGCGTGGCTGCCGGCCGCGGTGGTGTAATAGGGGATCTTGTCATAAAGGGCGACCGAGCGGATTTCGCGGCTGTCCTCAACTGCGGCAGAGCCTTCGGTGGTGTTCATCAACAGATGGATTTCCCCGTCCTTCAGCATGTCCACCACGTTGGGCCGGCCTTCATAGACCTTCTTGACCACGTCGCATTGGATGGCGTGCTCTTCAAGGAATGCCGCCGTTCCCCCCGTTGCCACGATGGTGAACCCAAGATCCACAAGCGTCTGCGCCGTTTCCACCAAGGTTGGCGTCTTGTCGGAATCTTTGATGGAAAAGAACACTTTGCCTTCAGTCGGAAACTCTGTTCCGGCCCCCATCTGTGCCTTCAGGAAGGCGCGCGGGAAGGACACGTCCCAGCCCATCACCTCACCAGTCGAGCGCATTTCGGGGCCCAGAATGGTGTCAACTCCGGGGAAACGCGCAAACGGCATGACCGCCTCTTTGACCGAGAACCACGGCATCGCCGGATCGGCCAGTGTCATCTGGTCGGCCATGGGCAAGGTGCCGGGTTTGGCATCTGTTGGATAGGGTCCGCGATGTGGGAAATCAGTCAGGCTTTCACCTGCCATCAATCGCGCGGCGATGGAGGCAATCGCTGAATCCGTGGCCTTGGCCACGAATGGCACTGTGCGACTGGCGCGGGGGTTTACCTCAATCAGGAAGATGTCATCGCCTTGAACGGCGAACTGAATGTTCATCAGGCCGCGCACGTTGAGTGCCAGAGCAAGCGCTTTGGTCTGGGTTTCAATCTCGCTGATAATCGCCTTGCTCAGCGTATAGGGCGGCAGTGAGCACGCACTGTCGCCCGAATGCACGCCGGCCTCTTCGATATGTTGCAGGATGCCTGCCACATGTACGTTTGTGCCGTCACACAGCGCATCCACATCACATTCAATCGCCCCCGCCAGATAGCTGTCCAGCAGCACGGGGCTGTCACCTGACACCACGACGACGGCCTCGGCGATATAGCGTTCGAGCTGGGCCATGTCGCGCACAATCTCCATCGCGCGCCCCCCCAGAACATACGAGGGGCGAATGACCAGCGGAAAGCCGATTTCATCAGCAATTTCAAGTGCCTGTGCGTCAGTGCTGGCAATGCCGTTATGGGGTTGCTTCAGCCCCAGATCATTGACCAACGCCTGGAACCGCTCGCGGTCTTCGGCCAGATCAATCGCATCCGGTGTGGTGCCAAGGATCGGAATGCCTTCCTGCTCCAGCGCGTTGGCCAGTTTCAGCGGGGTCTGGCCACCAAACTGCACAATGACCCCGTGCAGCGTGCCGTTTTCCTGCTCTACCCGCAGGATTTCCAGCACATGTTCAAAGGTCAGAGGCTCAAAATACAAGCGGTCCGAGGTGTCGTAATCGGTACTGACGGTCTCGGGGTTGCAGTTGATCATGATCGTCTCATACCCTGCATTGGTCAGCGCATAGCAGGCGTGACAGCAGCAATAATCAAACTCGATTCCCTGGCCGATCCGGTTTGGTCCGCCGCCCAGAATAACCACCTTTTTGCGGTCGCTGGGGCGGGCCTCACATTCCACTTCGCCCATCATCGGCTGCTCATAGGTGGAATACATGTAGGGCGTTTGCGCCTCGAACTCGGCGGCACAGGTGTCAATCCGCTTGAACACGGCATTCACGCCTAGGTCCAGACGCGCGCGGCGCACCTCCGCCTCGGTCTTGCCGGTCAGATGGGCCAGCCGCGCATCGCTAAAGCCCATCATTTTCAGATGGCGCAACCCGGCTTCATCACTGGGCAAGCCGCTGTCGCGCACGCCCTCCTCGGCCTCCACAATCTCGCGGATGCGGGCCAGAAACCATGGGTCAAACTTGGTGACGTCAAAGATTTCATCGTCGCTCAGCCCATGACGCATGGCTTGTGCAATGGTGCGCATCCGGTCGGGGGTCTGCTGGCTGATCGCCTTGATCACGGCAGATTTTTCTGGCGCGCCTTCGATTTCGACCTCGTCAAACCCGCTCAGGCCGGTTTCCATGCTCGCCAGCGCCTTTTGCAGGCTTTCGTGGATGGTGCGGCCAATCGCCATCGCCTCGCCCACGGATTTCATCGCGGTGGTCAAATGCGGCGCGGAGCCTGCGAATTTCTCAAAGGCAAAGCGCGGGATTTTGGTGACGACATAGTCAATCGTCGGCTCAAAGCTGGCAGGCGTCACCTTGGTGATGTCGTTGTCCAATTCATCCAGCGTATAGCCCACGGCCAGCTTCGCCGCGATCTTGGCAATCGGAAAGCCCGTGGCCTTGGACGCCAGCGCCGAGGAGCGCGACACCCGAGGGTTCATCTCAATCACCACCATGCGGCCATCATCGGGGTTGATCGCCCATTGCACGTTTGATCCGCCGGTTTCCACACCAATTTCGCGCAGAACGGCAATCGAGCCGTTGCGCATGATCTGGTATTCCTTATCGGTCAGTGTCAGGGCAGGGGCCACGGTGATGCTATCGCCGGTGTGCACGCCCATCGGATCTACGTTTTCAATGGCACANACNATAATGGCATTGTCCGCCTTGTCGCGGACCACTTCCATTTCNAACTCTTTCCAACCCAGCAGGCTTTCGTCAATCAGGATTTGATTGACCGGGCTGGCATCAAGGCCGGTTTTGCAGAAATGTTCGTAATCATCGCGGTTATAGGCCACGCCGCCGCCCGTGCCACCAAGGGTAAATGCAGGGCGGATAATGGCGGGCAGGCCGACATAATCAATCGCGTCCATACATTCTTCAAAGGTGTTGGCGATCGTCGCCTTGGGGTTTTCGATCCCCAGCCGGTCCATCGCCTCGCGGAACAGCTTGCGGTCTTCGGCCATTTCAATGGCATCGCGGTTGGCGCCGATCAATTCGACGCCGAATTTCTCCAACACGCCCATGTCTGCCACGGCCAGTGCGGTGTTCAACCCGGTTTGCCCGCCCATCGTGGGCAGCAATGCGTCGGGGCGCTCTTTTTCGATGATCTTGGCGACGATCTCGGGCGTGATCGGCTCGATATAGGTGGCATCGGCCAATTCGGGATCGGTCATGATCGTGGCCGGGTTGGAGTTGACCAGAATGACCCGGTAGCCTTCCTCACGCAGCGCTTTGCATGCCTGAGCGCCGGAATAGTCAAATTCGCAGGCCTGACCAATAATGATGGGCCCTGCGCCAATGATCATGATGGATGAGATATCGGATCTTTTTGGCATGGGTCCCCCAAAAACATTTCGCCTTTGCTGCGTGTGCGCACCTAAGGGCGAAACGCGTGCAACGTTCATTTTGCCCGCCGCGTTGTCCCCCCATATCTTCGGGTCTGAGGGTCGAAACGCTTTGGGCAGACGCGGGCATCGGCATAAGGCCGGTTGCGCAAATTGTTGGCGTTATATCCATGATGGGCGCTGGTGCAAGGGGGATCGCAAAACTTGGTGGTTATGCCGCTTTTTAGAGTGATATTTGGGGGGTGGGGGGCTATCACAGCCCAGATCGGACAAAGGACGCAAGCGGTGCAGATTCGCTTTGATCATGGACCTGACGGCGCGGCCTGTCTTTTTGGGCAGGCCAGGGGGCTGATTTCGGCCACCACACCCGATGAGGTGCCCGAGGCATTGGCCGCCATGGACAGCGCCCGCGCGCAGGGTAAATGGCTGGCTGGATATGCCAGTTACGAACTGGGTTATGTGTTGGAACCTGCCTTGGAGGAATTGCTGCCCAAGGCCCGTCGCCTGCCATTGTTGCACTTTGGTGTGTATGANTGGCCCAATATTGCCCAGCCGCTCAGGCNCGGTGATGCAAGCCTGTCGGAGTTCACGCCCCANTGGGACGAACAGCACTACGAANGCGCATTCAAACAGGTGCATGACTATATTTGTGCGGGTGATTTTTATCAGGCCAATCTGACCTTCCCAATTTCGATGGTCTGCTCCGGTACGCCCGAGGCTCTCTATCAGGCACTGTCGCAGGTTCAGCCGGTGCGCTATGGGGCGTTGGTGCGCCAGGACGGGCTGCCAAGCCTGTTGTCACGCTCGCCCGAGCTGTTTTTTCGCACCAATACCCAAGGTCAGATTGAGACCCGGCCAATGAAAGGCACGCAACCCCGTTCCGAGGACCCCGCCGAGGATGCCCGCCGTCGGTTTTTTCTGCAAACCGATGAAAAGAACCGCGCCGAAAACCTGATGATTGTTGATTTGCTGCGCAATGATCTGTCGCGTATTTGCCGCGCGGGTACGGTGCAGGTGCCCGAACTGTTTACAGTTGAGAGCTATGAGACAGTACATCAGATGACCTCGCATATCACCGGGCTGATGGTGGCGGGCACGGGGCTGGGCGATATATTGCGCGCGCTGTTTCCTTGTGGGTCCATCACCGGCGCGCCAAAGGTGCGCGCGATGCAGGTGTTGGCAGATCTGGAGGGCGCCGCACGCGATGCCTATTGCGGCACCATTGGCTGGGCCGCTCCAGATGGGCGGGCAGAGTTCAACGTGGCGATCCGCACGCTGATGATCGAGGATGGCCACGCCCGGCTGAATGTTGGTGGCGGGGTGGTTTATGACAGCACCGCAACCGGCGAATACGAGGAAGCGCTTTGGAAAGCCCGCTTTGCGGCCCAATTGGCCCTGACGTCCGGCTAAGGCGCGCCGTGCCCGTTGCCTGATTTGGTGACTGGCGGCGCGGCAATTCCTATCGTGGGCTCACCTTGTCAACACTGCCACTCATTTGCACAGGGCAGCGGCCAATGATCCGGGGCTTACTCTGCTGCATGTCTCAATTCTTCGTCCTCGCAATACAGATAGTCCCGCGTTAACGGCACACCATCCTGCTGGCGCGACAATTGCATCTGAAACACCACCTGACTGTTCAACCGGAATGTCAGCTCACTGGCCACCAGATAGTACCGCCACATCCGGCAGAACCGCGCGTCATACAGCGCGTGTGCTGCATCAATATTGCCCATAAAGCGATCATACCAGTGGCGCAGGGTTTGCGCATAGTGCAGCCGCCAGACCTCGATATCGGTGGCCATCAGGCCTGAATGCTCATAGGCGGCTGCGGTTTCAGACAAAGACGGCGCATAGCCCCCCGGAAAGATGTATTTGGTCACCCATGGGCTGGTGGTGCCCGGCGGTGTTGAGCGCCCGATCGTGTGGATCAATGCCACGCCATCCGGTGTCAGCCTGTTTTTCACCGTATCAAAATAGGCCTGATAATGTGGCGCGCCCACATGTTCGAACATGCCAACCGAGACTATGCGGTCAAACTGGCCGGCCACCTGCCGATAATCCATCAACTCAAAGGTTACACGGTCTGCCAGTCCGGCGGTCTTGGCGCGGTCCACAGCCATTTTATGTTGTTCCACCGACAGGGTCACGCCGACAACCTGCGCGCCGTAATCGCGCGCCAGCGTCAGTGCCATACCTCCCCATCCGCAGCCGATATCCAGCACCCGCATGCCCGGCTCAAGCAACAGCTTGCGCGCGATATGGTGCGTCTTGGCGTTTTGGGCCGCCTCCAGCGTCATGCCGGGATCGGTGAAATAAGCGCAGGAATATTGCCGATCTTCATCAAGAAACAAATCATAGAGCGCGCCGGAAAGATCATAGTGGTGTTCAACATTGGCACGCGCCCTGCGCATCGGGTTGAACTGCTGCACCCGCTTTAGCGCATGACGCAGCGCCGATATTGGCCACAGTGCCATATGGTGGCCCTGAGCCGCTATATTGCTGATCGCCAGCCCCAAAAACCCGTGCAAATCGTCGCCCTCAATCGTCAAGCGGCCATCCATATAGCCCTCTCCCACGGCCATATCGGGCGACAAAACAAGCAATCGCGGTAACGCAGGATCATGCAGCGCAAGCGCTACACAGGCGCCCGTCGAGGCATCCCCGTATCGGCGTGTTTCGCCATCCGGGTAAACCACAGTCAGCTCGCCCAGTCGTATCAAATGCCGCAGCATGCGATCCAATGCCATGTTCCACATGTTTCCCCCTTAATCAGCGCCCCACAGCGGCGCTTTATTTCAAGTGATGTGAAACCTGCCTTGTTCCGGGCAATCCCCCGGTTATCTGCTCGAATGACCCGATATTTCCGCAAATTTACCCGCCTGTCCATGCTTTTAACGAAATGCGCGGGGTTCTGCCTATCTCAGCCCCTTGACTTCTGAGCGTGGCATTGGTGTACCCACCCGAACCATGCGCCCTGCACCACACATTTTTGGCACGGCGCTCTGAGAGGATCATCATGCACGTTTATCGCAGCCATACCTGTGTTCAGCTTAACGCTTCTAATGTCGGGGAAAAGGTTCGCCTGTCGGGTTGGGTGCATCGCATCCGTGACCACGGCGGTATCCTGTTTATCGACCTGCGCGACCACTACGGCGTGACGCAGGTGTTGTGTGATCCCGACAGCCCGGTGTTTTCTGACGTTGAAAAACTGCGCAGCGAATACTGCGTGTGCATTGACGGCGAGGTGAAGGCCCGCGATGAAAGCCTGATCAACTCAAAGCTGCCCACCGGCGAGATCGAAGTGTTCATCCGTGATATGGAAGTGCTGGGCGGCGTGAATGGCGAGTTGCCCCTGATCGTATTTGGCGATCAGGAGTACCCCGAAGAAACCCGCCTGCGCTATCGCTACCTTGATCTGCGCCGCGAGGCGATGCAGGGCAATATGACCCTGCGCTCGGATGTGGTGGCCTCGGTGCGCAAACGCATGTGGGACAAGGGATTTCGTGAGTATCAAACGCCGATTATCACCGCCTCAAGCCCCGAAGGCGCGCGTGACTTTCTGGTGCCATCGCGCCTGCACCCCGGCAAGTTCTATGCTTTGCCGCAGGCCCCCCAGCAGTTCAAACAGCTGATCATGGTGTCGGGTTTTGACAAATATTTTCAAATTGCGCCCTGTTTTCGGGATGAAGACCCGCGCGCTGACCGCTCGCCCACCGATTTCTATCAACTTGACCTAGAGATGAGCTTTGTTGAACAACAAGACGTGTTTGACACGATCCAGCCAGTGATCGGCGGGATTTTTGAGGAGTTTGGCGGCACTCGCAAAGTGGATCAGGAGTGGGAGCATATTTCCTACCGTGACGCTGCGCTGTGGTATGGCACCGACAAGCCCGACCTGCGCAACCCGATCAAAATGCAGGACGTGTCCGAGCATTTCCGTGGTTCAGGCTTTGCCATCTTTGCCAAATTGCTGGAGCAAGACGGCACTGAAATCCGCGCCATTCCCGCGCCCACCGGGGGCAGCCGCAAGTTCTGTGATCGCATGAATGCCTATGCCCAAAAAGAGGGGCTGCCGGGGATGGGGTATATCTTCTGGCGCAAACAATCCGCGGATTCGATTGCGCAGGAACAGGGGATTTCTGTCAAGGACGTCAACGCCAAGATCAAAGCCGGTGAAATCACCTTGGGCGAAGAGGCCGCAGGCCCATTGGCCAAGAACATCGGACCAGAGCGCACCGAAGCCATTCGCCAGCAGCTTGGCCTTAAAGTTGGGGATGCCGCCTTTTTCCTGGGGGGCAAACCTTCGGCGTTTGAGGCCGTCGCCGGGCGCGCCCGCACTGTGATCGGGGATGAGTTGAAGCTGACGGATCTGGACCGCTTTGCCTTTGCCTGGATCGTCGATTTTCCGATGTATGAAGCGGACGAAGAAACTGGCAAGATTGATTTCTCGCACAACCCGTTTTCCATGCCCCAGGGGGGCCTGGAGGCGCTGAATGGTGATCCTTTGCAGGCGCTGGGCTATCAGTATGACCTCAGCTGTAATGGCTATGAGCTGGTGTCTGGCGCCATTCGTAACCACAAGTTGGACATCATGATCAAAGCGTTTGAACTGGCAGGATATGACGAGGCGGAAGTGCGCAAGCGTTTTGGCGGTATGGTCAATGCCTTCCAATACGGCGCGCCGCCCCATGGTGGCTGTGCGGCGGGCATCGACCGGATTGTGATGCTGCTGGCGGACACGGCCAACATCCGCGAGGTTATCATGTTCCCGATGAACCAACGTGCCGAAGACCTGATGATGAACGCGCCGTCTGATCCCTCCAGCGATCAACTGATGGAGCTGGGCCTGCGTGTGATTCCTCAGGAATAGATCGCGGGCTTTCCTTAGCGCATTGCCCGTCCTATCGTGGCGCGCAGAGCAGGGGAGTTGTGTGGAATGATGCGTGATGATCGCCCAATCGGGCCCAGCGTGGGCGATTGGCAAGTGCCGTCATTGCCCCAGGGCGAGACGTTGCAGGGGCGGTATGCCCGGTTGGAACGACTGAACGCTGATACCCATGCCGCCCTTTTGTTCAAGGCGTTTGATGGCCATGACTGGGTCTGGGATTACATGCCGTCGGGCCCCTATGCATCATCGGCGCAGTTTCACCGCTGGATGCGAGAGGCCACGGCCAGGGACGATATCCTGTTCTATGCTATCTTTGACAAGGAAACGGGCGAGTTTGGCGGGTTTGCTTCGTATTTGCGCATGAAACCCGAGTCGGGTTCGATTGAGGTCGGCTACATTGCCATGGCGCCATGTTTGCAGCGCACCAAAGCGGCGAGTGAGGCGATGTTCCTGATGATGCAATGGGCGTTTGAGGCTGGGTATCGCCGGTACGAATGGAAATGTGATGCGCTGAATGCACCATCACGGCGTGCCGCCCAACGGCTGGGGTTCAGCTATGAAGGCATTTTTCGTCAGGCCACCGTGGTCAAAGGTCACAACCGCGATACCGCCTGGTTTGCAATGATTGATACAGAATGGCCCGCCCTGCGCGAGGCGTTTGATTTCTGGTTGTCGCCGTCAAATTTTGCGGCGGATGGCCAGCAGAAAGAACGGCTCAGTGATCTGACCACCCTTGTGCGGGAGGCGTCTGATCCAAGTCTGGCACGGACTTAGGTTTTCAGGTGTTCAAATCGCCATTTTCTCATTCAGTCGCTCATGTACCAGTCCGGCCAGCCGCGCCAGTTTTGCCTGGCTAATGCCGCCGTTGGCGCGTGCCTCGGATAGTTCGGCAGCGGCGTGTTCCAGTGCATTGTCTTCGGCAGTGCGGGCCACGCTGCCCAGAAACTGTGTGACATAGTCCAGTTTTGCACCTACGTGATGTTCGTCCAGCAGGCTGGCGATATGTGACATGTCTTCGCGGTAAGCGAGCGGATCGGGATTTACTGTATCATTATTGATCGCACAAGGGCCGGTATTGACCTGCTCCTGAGGCAAGGAGGATAGAATGGCGTTTTGGAAAATTCCAATACTTTCAATCGGTTTGGCGAGAAAGCTATCGGCACCAGCAGCATGAGCAGTCGCGCGAACATGATCCGCGCCGCTGATTGCTATGATCGCCCCGACGCGAGGGGTTGCACGGTTCAATTCGTCGATCAGCTCCAACCCCGATCCATCCGGCAGACCCAGATCAATAATCACCACCGAGGGGCGATAGACCTGTAAATGCCGCCGAGCTGAGCGCAGGCAATCTGCCCGCCTGATCCGCGCACCGCTGCGCAAACACATTAGTCTGAGCGCTTCACTGGCAAATCGGCTGTCTTCGACCACCAGCACGGTCATGCCCAACAAGGGCCGTTTGGCAGTTGGTGTGAAAAGCGGTGCAAGGGGGTCTGGGTCGTCCATTCTGGGCCTCTTCTTAAAATAGCGTTTCAAGCACCATGAACCTCTATGCCTAATGCTTCGTTAAAGCGTTTCAACTTTAGTCTGTGGTCAGCATAATTTAGATTTCAGCGCGGCATTTGAGTGCTTCAGGCCGCTTACGACATGTATAAATGCCAGGATGCGACATGTGACCGCTTGTCTGAGCCGTGCGCGGGGGCCATAACGTGGCCAAACAGTTTGCCCAAAGGAAATGCCATGATCGGACGCCTCAACCATGTCGCTATTGCTGTGCCAGACCTTCAGGCCGCAGCAGATCAGTATCGCAATGCGCTGGGGGCCAAAGTCGGCGAACCCCAGGACGAGCCGGATCATGGGGTGACGGTGATTTTCATCGAATTGCCCAATACCAAGATTGAGCTGCTCTATCCCTTGGGCGAGGATAGCCCCATCAACGGGTTTTTGGAAAAGAACCCATCGGGTGGCATTCACCATGTGTGTTATGAGGTGGATGATATTCTGGCCGCGCGCGACCATTTGCAAGCCACAGGTGCACGGGTGCTGGGCAGTGGAGAGCCCAAGATCGGAGCCCATGGCAAGCCTGTCCTGTTTTTGCACCCCAAAGATTTCAACGGCTGCCTTGTTGAGCTGGAGCAGGTCTGATGGGGCCGGTTTCGGGTCTTGTGCTCTATCTGGTGATCTGGTTTCTGACCTTCCTTGTGGTGTTGCCGATCCGCATCACGACGCAAGGCGAAGCAGGCACCACAGTGGCGGGCACCCATGCCGGATCGCCCGAGCAGCACCACCTGAAAAAGAAGGCATGGATCGTGACTGGCGTGGCCTTTGTGATCTGGGCTGTGGTGGCGACGATCATCCTGACTGAGGCCATCTCTGTGCGCGACATTGATATGTTTGGCAGGATGGGGCCGGTGGAGTAACGCCACCCTTTGGTGTGCTACAGTAGGCCATTGTCAGCCCCTGGGGGGACGAGCCAGCACTCCATTCTAGAGCACTTTATCCCTGCGCCACCGAAAGCAGAATGAGCAACGTGCTGACACCGGCAATATCGTCACCCCAAGGGAGGGGCTGACGATGGCCGGGCCGCTGCGCGGCTGTTAACCGGCTTGCAGCGCTTAACCTTGTTAACCGGCAAGTGGTGCGAAGAATACTTGCCTGCGAAACGCGCGAGACTGTTTCCTCACCCCAACTCAGCCAGACGTGCCAAAGCCGCCTGCAATTTGCCGGCTTCCTCTTCGCGCAGGGCCAGGTTGTCACGCGCTTCGGCCACCACTTCTTCGGGCGCTGAGGCCACGAATTTCGGGTTGTTCAGCCGTCCACGCAGCCCGCCAAGCTCTTTCTCAAGCTTGCCCATCGCCTTCTCCAGGCGCGCTTTTTCTTCTGCGACATCAATCACATCGGCCAAGGGCAGGCCAAAGCTGCCGCCCTCAACGGCCACAGTGATGCAGCCCTTGGGGAAGCTATCAACATCGCTCAGGCTCTCAACGCGTGCGATCCGTTTGATCATCACTTCGTTGCGGGCCCATGCCCCACGCCCGGCCTCGTCCAGCTCGCTCACCAACAGGGGCACTTTCAACCCGGCAGGCACATGTACCTGCTGGCGCGCAGAGCGGATGGCGTCGATCAGATCAATCACCCAGTTCATTTCCCGGTCAGCCTCGGCATCAATCAATTCTGCGCCATATACGGGCCAATCGCCATGGATCAGCATCTTTTGACGCTCGCCCAGCGTGCCCCACAGCTCTTCGGTGATAAACGGCATGATCGGGTGCAACAGGATCAGACATTGGTCAATCACCCAAGCCATAGTCGCCTGGGTTTCCGCCTTGGTGGCGGCGTCGCCGTCCATCAACAGCGGCTTGGAGAACTCCACATACCAGTCACACACCTTGCCCCAGACAAAGACATACAGCGCGTTGGCCGCATCATTAAACCGGTATTGGCCAAGTGCATCATCCACCGCCTCGCGCACCTTCGCGGTTTCACCAATGATCCAGCGGTTCACAGTGGCCGTGGCGTCGGGGATTTTCCCATCGCTGCCCACTGCTTCGTTCATCTCGGCAAACCGCGCGGCATTCCACAGTTTGGTGCCAAAGTTGCGATATCCGGCAATACGTTGCGTAGAGAGCTTCAGGTCACGCCCCATCGCGGCCATCGCCGTGAGGGTAAAGCGCACCGCATCACAGCCGTATTCGTCAATCAGCTCGAGCGGGTCCAGAACATTGCCCAAGGATTTGGACATCTTTTTGCCGGTTTCATCACGCACAAGGGCGTGCACATAGACATGATCAAACGGCTTTTGATCGACCACGGCATATTGCATCATCATCATCCGGGCGACCCAGAAAAAGATGATGTCAAACCCGGTGATCAGCACCGAAGTGGGGAAGTATTTCTTTAGCTCATCGGTCTGTTCAGGCCAGCCCAGCGTGCCAATGGGCCAGAGGCCAGACGAGAACCAGGTGTCCAGAACATCAGGGTCACGCCAGACCGGGTACATCAATTTGGTCGGATCCTGCGTGGCGGTGTACTCGGCCAAAGACGATGCAAGCTTGTGCAATGCATCCTCGCGGCTCTTCGCCTCGACAAGCTGCATCGCCTGAAGCGGCACCGGCAGATTGGCCAACTGGTCATGATAGGCCTCTGAGATTGCGCTGAAATCTGTCCCACATTCCATCAAGTGGCTGACATGCCCCTCGTTCAGGCCGCGCAGCATTTCGACAAGGTCAAGTGCTCCGTCGCCTTCGTCGTCGTGAAACTGAGGGGAACTGAGATCAAAACCATACCAAACCGGTATCTGATGTCCCCACCACAATTGGCGCGAGATACACCACGGCTCGATATTCTCTAGCCAGTGGAAATAGACCTTGCGATCCGCCTCAGGCATGATCGTGACCTCGCCCGATTTGACGGCATCAATGGCGGGGCCAACAATCTTGTCGGTATCCACGAACCACTGATCGGTCAGCATCGGCTCGATCACGACCTTAGAGCGGTCACCAAACGGCTGCATGATCGGTTTGTTTTCGACCATCGGCACGGTGACAGTGATCTCTTCGCCGTCCTCATCCTTTTGGGTTTCGGTGGTCATCACCGCCAACCCTTCGCTGGTGATCTGCTCCACCACCAACTTGCGTGCCTCAAACCGATCCAGACCGCGCAGCTCATCAGGGATCAGGTTCAGCGTGTCGACTTCGGCGCCGCTAAACTCCGCGCCCTCAGCAATCTCCTGGGCGCGCACGGCCATATCGGCATAAGGCGCGCCGTCGCCGCGCATCCGCCCCTTGGTGTCCATCAACCGGTACATCGGGATGCCGCCACGCTTGGCAACGTCATAATCATTAAAGTCATGCGCGCCGGTGATCTTCACCGCGCCCGAGCCGAAATCAGGGTCGGGGTATTCATCTGTTATGATTGGGATCAACCGGCGGTGCTCTTTCGGGCCTACCGGAATTTCACAGAGTTTTCCTACGATTGACGCATAGCGCTCATCTGATGGATGAACCGCAACCGCGCCGTCACCCAGCATGGTTTCGGGTCGCGTGGTCGCAATGGAAATGTAATCCCGTTCCTCTTCAAGAACGACATTCCCGTCTTCATCTTTCTCTAAATACTTATAAGTCGCCCCCCCCGCGAGCGGGTATTTGAAATGCCACATATGGCCCGCAACTTCGATATTTTCGACCTCAAGATCGGAAATCGCGGTTTCAAAATGCGGGTCCCAGTTGACTAGGCGCTTGCCGCGATAGATCAGGCCCTTGTTGTACATATCCACAAAGACTTTGATCACCGCGTCGTAGAAATTGCCCTCTTCGCCCTCAGGTGCGGAGGGCGCGCCGGACATGGTAAACGCCTCGCGTGACCAGTCACAGGATGCGCCCAGCCGTTTCAACTGGCCGATAATCGTGCCGCGTGATTTGATCTTTTGCTGCCAGACACGTTTCTCAAACGCCTCGCGGCCCATCTCAACCCGGCTGGGTTCGTTATGCTCGGCCATGTCGCGCTCGGTCACCATCTGGGTGGCAATGCCGGCATGATCGGTGCCGGGCTGCCAGAGCGTGTCAAATCCGCGCATCCGGTGCCAGCGCACCAGAATATCCTGCAATGTGTTGTTGAACGCATGCCCCATGTGCAGGCTGCCCGTCACATTGGGCGGTGGGATCATGATGGAAAATGTTTCGCTGCGCTGTGCATTGGCCCCAGCACTGAAGCAGCCCGATGCCTCCCATGCCTCGTAAAGGCGGGTCTCGGCTGCGGCTGCGTCAAAGGTTTTTTCCATCGCCATGGTGTGCATCCCGTTCATGTCTGATTGATCGTGCCCGGTTTATCCAATCTGGCCGCCAAGGGAAAGCGTCAAGACTTGCCATTGCGCCCAATTCGGCACAGTTTGGCGGAATGACACATGATATGATCCCTCCTGTCTCGCTTTGGCGCCTGTTCAACCGGATGGGAGGTTGGATGGTGCTGATTGCTGGGGTGTTATTGCTGATCTTTACGGTGTTCAGCCAACTGGCCCTGAAAACAGCGCAGAGGTTTGAAACCGAGGGGCACGCCGCCAGCGCACAAGTCAGCGAGAGATACACCACCACCAGGACCGATGCAGACGGTGATCAAAGCACCAGCTATTGGCTGACCTTCACTTATGTTACCTCAGACAAGCAGGAAATTACGCTGACGCAAACTGTTGGCACGTCGCTCTATCGGCGTGTCCAAACGGGGGACAGTTTTGACCTGCTTTACCTTGCATCCGATCCACACCGGGTGGAAACAAGCCCCGGCAGCAATCGCGCCTCATCAAAGGTGGCGCAGATTGTGGCGCTGGTGTTTGGGGCGATCTGGCTTGTGAGCCTGTGGAAAGTCGGGGGCTGGGCCGTGGCTGCGTTTCGCGCCCGGCGGTACGGCACGCGCGAAAAGGTGAAAGTGACGCGCATTCACCGCACCCGTTTCAAGATCAACAAGAAACCCCGCTACCGCCTGAAATGGGAGGATAGCGCAGGGCGCGAGGGGGCCAGCCTGTTGCACAAGAGTAGAGATCTTTCAGGTATCAATGCAGGTGATATGATTGATATTTATCAGGGTGTTAAGCAGAGCTGGTGGCTGGGAGATGTGGGCGAGCGGGATCGCTAAAGCGTTTCGCAAAAATCCGCATCAGAGGTTTTGTCCGAACCGCCCGCAACGTTCATATGTCGCGGCGCGCCTCGCCATTTGCCTGCCTCAGGTTAAGGGCGATACGTTTTGGTCCGGCTAGCTCCCGCGCCGCAGCTTGGTTGACAGATGAATCAGGCTTTCCGAGCTTTTTACACCTTTGGCGTCGCCAATCCGGTCCAGCACCTCGTCCAGCGCTTCGGTCGAGGCGGCCTCGACAATCACAATCAGATCAAACCGGCCCGAGGTTGTATGCACCCGGCGCACCTCGGCGAGCGTTTTCAGCCGCGCCAGCACCGCAGGCCCGCTACGCGGTTCGATGCTGACCAGCACTGTCGCGCGCAATGGCAGCCGAAGCCGCTCATTCAGCCGCACCGAATAGCCCTGGATCGCGCCTGTGCTTTCCAGCCGCTCAAGCCGGGCCTGCACCGTGGTGCGCGCCAGCCCCATGCGCCGCGCCAGGGCCGAAACAGGCAGGCGGGCGTTTTCCTCAAGCAGCGCCAACAAGGCGCGATCTGTTTCGTCTATTTGCATGGTTGTTCCGTCATATTGCCAATCATTTCAAGCATTATGCACGAGGTGCCAAATGAAATCGACGAAATTATCATGCATTCTGGAAAAAAACACCATGAGGCACCAATATGAGAGCAACCCCCATCTGGCCCACCCCGGTGGCGCATTTGACCCGGCATTCCCCCGACACTGTGCAGCTCTATTTTGGCCCGGCCACGTTGCAGGCAACCGCCGCAAGGTTTCAGGCCGGGTTTGACGGTTTGGTGACCTATGCAGTCAAGGCCAATGCCTCGGATGAGGTGCTGGCCAATCTGGTGGCGGCGGGCATTCAGGCGTTTGACGTGGCCAGCCCACAAGAGATGTACGCGGTGCGCGCAGCACACGGGCAGGCGGTTTTGCACTACAACAACCCGGTGAGATCCGCCGATGAGATCGCCACCGCAATTGCGATGAATGTTGCCTCCTATTCGGTGGATTGCTCCAATGAGTTGGCCAAGTTGCACGCTGTTCCCAAAGGCACGGAAATATCAGTGCGGCTGGCCTTGCCTGTATCTGGTGCGGCCTATGATTTTGGTGCGAAATTCGGTGTCGGGCCCGAGGTCGCCGCCAAGCTGTTGCAACAGGTGGTGGCCGCTGGTTTCACCCCATCGCTGACCTTCCACCCCGGCACCCAATGCGCTGATCCTGAGGCCTGGGCGGCCTATATTAACGCCGCGGCTAAAGTGGCCAAAGCCGCCGATGTACGCCTGTCACGGCTAAATGTTGGCGGTGGGTTTGCGGCGCATCGGATTGGTCAATCCCCTGATCTTGAAGCGATATTTACGCGTATCAAGGCCGCAACCCAGCAGGCCTTTGGCGCTGACGCCCCTGATCTGGTATGCGAGCCGGGACGGGCCATGGTGGCGGATGCCTTTACGCTTGCCACGCGTGTCAAAGCGCTGCGCGCCGATGGGTCGCTCTTTCTCAATGATGGTATTTATGGGGGGCTGGCCGAGGCGCGCGATATGTATGTGGTGGACCGGATCAAGGTCATCTCACCCCAGGGGGATATGCGCCAAGGCACGCCGTTGCCACGGGTGTTGTTTGGCCCCACTTGTGACAGCATCGACCGGCTGCCCGAACCTGTGGCACTGGCAGGCGATGTGCAGGAAGGTGATTATGTGCTTTTTGCCGGCATGGGGGCGTATTCACAGGCGATCAACACTGGGTTCAACGGCTATGGCCTGAGTGCGCCGGTGACAGTGGCACAGCCCTGAATTCTGACAGCCCTGAATTCTGTCTGGTCGGTTGCGCCGTCGCACTGGGTCACGCCAATTTTCATGGACTGTAAAGGCACCAGCGCGCAAGATAGATTTATGTGGGCTTATGTGATCATTTCAATGTCAGGCGTCCGTCATGTCACTGCGTAAGTGGGCCGCTTCCATTCTGTCGCTGTTCAGCCCCGGCAAGCGGCGAGACAGAGCAGGGTTTGCCCACCGACGTGGGCATATGACCCATGTGATCATCCTTGATGGCACCATGTCCACACTTGCGCAGGGGTGCGAAAGCAACGCGGGGTTGGCCTATAAATTGCTGGCCTCGGCCAATGCGCGCAATGTGTCCCTGTTTTATGAAGCAGGCCTGCAATGGCAGGATTGGCGTGCCACGGGTGATGTGGTGATGGGCCGTGGCCTGAACCGGCAAATCAGGCGGGCTTATGGCTATCTTGCCAGCCATTACCGTGCGGGCGATCGGATTTATTTGTTGGGATATTCGCGTGGGGCATTTGCCGTGCGTTCGCTGGCAGGGGTGATTGACAGGATTGGCCTGCTGACCTCGGATCATGCCACCGAACGTAATATTGTCACCGCTTATCGTCATTATCGCTGTGATCCCTCCAGCACCGCAACCGCTGCATTCACATCCAGGTTTTGTCACCCGGAAACCCCGATTGAGATGGTTGGGGTCTGGGACACTGTAAAGGCGCTGGGCCTGCGCCTGCCGATACTGTGGCGTTGGAGCGAAAAAAACCATGCATTTCACAATCACCAGTTGGGCGCATCGGTGCGCCATGGATACCATGCCCTGGCTTTGGATGAGACGCGCACGGTCTACGCCCCCGAGATGTGGCAAACATCGAATGATTTCGCAGGCCATGTTGAGCAAGTTTGGTTCCGCGGCAGCCATGGGGATGTGGGGGGGCAGTTGGGCGGGTATGAGGCGGCACGCCCATTGTCCAACATCCCGTTGGTCTGGATGCTTGAGAATGCTGCACAATGTGGGCTGGATCTGCCCGAGGGCTGGCAAGCGCAGTTTAAGCGGGATGCCGCAGCACCTTCTGCGGGCAGTTGGCGCGGCTGGGGTAAGATGTTCGTGTTGCGATCAGCGCGCAAGCCTGGGGCGGATGCATCAGAGCGGTTACATGAAACTGTGCAGGGACGCGCGCCGTTGCAGCCCTTGGGCGCACCTGTGGTTTAAGGTGCGTTTGATCCTTGAGTATTGCCATCTGCTGAGCCGCGGCGCGGCCCCAGATCAAGCCGATGGCACCGGGGCGCGCAGCACTTACGATCAGGCCCCCATGATAATGCAGGTGGTTGATCCCGTCGCATAAAGGCGCCTGTCTTCAACGCCCCTTATTTCACCGGTGGACACTCCGGTGGATCGCCCGGCGTGTAAAACGGTTCCCACCGCGTGCACTTTTGTTCCCAAGGGCAGGTTGCGGGTGATATTTACCTTGAATTCCAATGTGGTATAGCGCGATCCTTTAGGTAGTTCTGTCATCACTGCGCAGGCCATGCAGCTGTCCAGGATGGCCCCGTACCAGCCTCCGTGTGTGGTGCGCATCGGGTTGGTCGTGTCAAAAGTTGGCGCGCCTTCAAACACCACCCGGCCCTTGTCAGCCTCAATCGGCCAGAACCCCAATGTGCGGCCAATGGGGGGGCCTGCCAATGTGCCGTTGATCACGTCACGCATAAATTCCAGTCCCGTGCGCGACAAAACATCGTCCATGTCGGGCAGCTCGTCTATGGTTTGGGCAATACGCTTTGTCATCTCATCATTCTCCATTTGCAGGGCGTTCCTGTGCCGCCAGACCCAGGCTGCGGGCCGCAGTCAGCGATAATATCCCCGAATCCAGCCCCTGGGGTTTTTGATAGCGGCGAACGCCTGCACGGGTGCGCCCGTCCATTACACCGGTGATCGCCCCGCGATACAGGTTGCGGGCCAAAAGCGCGCGCTGTAGCGACGCAACAAACTCGGGCGTCATATCGGCGGCGCAGGGGATTTCAAACACCGTATCCTCTCGCGGTTTGACAATCGCCTGACGGGTTTCGGTGCGGTAAACTGCATGGATCAGAATGTTGCCCTCATCCCCCAGAACAGCGGGCTGTACGAGGATTTGTTCTGTCACGGTTTCCACCACGGCAGGGCTGGCATCCCTGGCCCAGCAACTGCCTGTCGGCGCACCGGGTGGTGCCGCCGTCATCAACTGGCCTGTCTGGGGTGTCTCACTCACCGTGTCGGGGCGGGTGCTTTCACATGCCACCAAAACGATCAGGGCCACAACAGGGCAAACTCGAAGAAAGTGATACATGCTCGATGGTCTCTTTCGCGGCCTCTATGGGCTATTTTGCCAACACCCTAGCGGGTTTTGCTGGGCCGTGAAAGCATGGGCTGCACCGAATGCCCTCTGGTCTGGGCCAGTTTACCACGCTCATGTATCGGATTTGAACAGAAACTAGGCATTTCTTGCCCCCAACATAGCGATTGGGACTGGTGTGTTCTACCTCGCTTGGCTAGGAACAATGACTTACGAAATTTCGAGGGGGAACCCGCACCAATGGCAAAGATTATCTATATCGAGCACAACGGCACCGAACATGTCGTTGACGTGGCCAACGGCCTGACTGTGATGGAAGGCGCGCGTGATAATAACATTCCGGGCATCGAAGCCGATTGCGGCGGGGCCTGTGCCTGCTCCACCTGCCATGTTTATGTGGATGCTGACTGGGTCGAGAAACTGCCCGCCAAGGACGACATGGAAGACGACATGCTGGACTTTGCATTTGAGGCTGATGCGGTCCGCTCACGCCTGACCTGTCAGGTCAAGGTGACAGACGCGCTGGACGGGTTGATCGTGCATATGCCTGAAAAACAAATCTGATGCGTGCACTCGGTGCCATAGTTCTGGCACTGATCGCACATGTCGCCAACGCCGAGACAATCACCAGCGCGCGTTTTGTTGACCCAACACAGCATTACGCCCATGGGATATTGGGCGATAGCACTGAATATTCCGGCATGAGGGTTGATCTATCCGTCAGCGGCCGGTTTTTGGTTGGGTTTCCTCCCAATACCCGTGTGTTCGAAGACCTCGCGCCACGCCTTTGGGATGTTACGGGTGATGGCACCCCCGAGATCGTGGTGATCGAAACAGACCCGCCCCAGGGTGCCCAGCTTTCCATTTATGGCCTGCGTGATGGCACTCTCTCAAAGATCGCTTCTACCCCGCATATTGGCCAAACGCACCGCTGGCTTGCCCCAATAGGTGCGGGTGACCTGGACGGCGATGGTCATATCGAAATCGCCTATATCGACCGCCCACATCTGGCCAAGACCTTGCGTATTTGGCGCTACCGGGATGGTAAACTAACCGAAATCGCCACCCAGCCCGGCCTGACCAACCACAAAATTGGTTGGGATCACATCCCCGGCGGCATCCGCACCTGCGGATCGCACCCTGAGTTAATCACCGCCAATGCCGATTGGTCACGCATCATTGCCAGCACATTTGATGGCACATCCATCCACACCCATGGCATTGGCGCCTACACAGACCCCACGCAGCTCAACCGTGCAACACAGTGCAAGTAACCTCATCTTCTTGCTGTAAATATCCCGGGGGTGCGGGGGCTGGCCCCCGCTTTGGTCGGATCGCTTTAGCGATGCGAAACCAGATCCCTCAAAGCGCCCGCCAGCCAATATCTGACCGGTAAAACCCACCCGCCCAGTCGATCTGATTTACCATTCCATAGGCCCGGTCCCGCGCCTCTTGCAGGCTGGCACCACGCGCGGTGACATTCAAAACCCGCCCGCCAGATGCGGTGATCTGCCCATCCACAGCTGTGGTTCCGGCGTGAAACACCATATGAGAGCTATCCTCAGGGCAATCATCCAACCCCTTGATAACGCTGCCTTTGGCGTAGCTTCCCGGATACCCGTTCGCGGCCATCACCACCGTAACGGCATGGTCATCCGCCCAGTTCACATTGCACCCCGCAAGACGACCCTCAGCGGCGGCTTGCAACAGGTCCATCGCCTGCGCGCCCAATCGCATCATCAGCACCTGACATTCCGGATCACCAAAACGCACGTTATATTCCACCAGCCTTGGCTGGCCGTCCTTAATCATCAAACCCACATAGAGCACGCCCTGATAGGGCATGCCGCGTTTGGCCATCTCCTGCAGCGTAGGCGTTACAATTTCATCCAGTGCCTTTTGCGCAATCACATCCGTCAACACAGGTGCGGGCGAATAGGCCCCCATGCCGCCGGTATTTGGCCCGGTGTCGCCTTCGCCCACGCGCTTGTGGTCCTGGGCGGTGCCAAAAGGCAACGCAACCTCACCATCACACAGCACGAAGAACGATGCCTCTTCGCCCTCCATGAATTCCTCGATGACCACCTCGGCCCCCGCGCCGCCAAAGGCCCCGCCGAACATGTCATCAAGCGCCCCAAGCGCTTCGTCCATTGTCATGGCCACGATCACGCCCTTGCCCGCTGCCAGCCCATCGGCCTTGATCACGATTGGTGCGCCTTGCGCCTCAACATAGGCGCGCGCGGCTGCCAGATCGGTGAAATGCCCATAGGCCGCCGTTGGCGCATTCGCCGCATCACATATCTCTTTGGTAAAGCTTTTTGAGGCCTCCAGCCGTGCCGCCCCTTCGCTGGGGCCAAACACCAACAGGCCCGCATCACGCAACCGGTCCGCCACGCCCTTGGCCAAAGGCGCCTCCGGGCCGACGATGACAAAATCCACCGCATTGGCATCACAAAACACGGCCACGGCACCGCCATTTTCGATATCGAGTGCTGCACATTCGGCAATCTGTGCAATACCGGCATTGCCGGGCGCCACGATCAACTTGTCGCACTTGGGGTTCTGCATCACTGCCCAGGCCAAAGCATGTTCGCGTCCGCCGCCGCCGAGGATAAGGATATTCATGGCTCAAAGGCTCCCTTTGGTGATGTCGCTCGCTGCATAGGCCGCTCCTGAGTTTGACGCAAGCACACACACCCAACAGATATGCCTTTAACTGCTACAATTTGCGCATCATCAGAGGCTTGCATTGCGCGCCATATCGTTCCAAACTTGGCGTTTTAAGGAGGCCCAACAAATGATTACACGTCGCAGTTTTACTCTCGGACTTTCGCTTTTATGTGTCCCTGGTTTGGCGCAGGCCCAACAGGCCAACCGCCGGGCAATGGAAAATGTATACAAAGCGATGACCTACAAGCAACGCACCCGCATTCAGGAAATTCTCACCCGGGCGGGCGTTTACTCGCTGGGCATTGATGGTGTTTATGGCCCCGGCACCGAAGGCGGACTTCTCAGGGGGGCTGTTTACCTGATGCGACGGTCCAACAATGCCGCTGGTATCAGCCTGTCCACCCGTGACGGTGTGATTGATTACTACCGAGGCATCCTGACTGGCCGTTACAAAGCCTATTACTAAATCGCTCATGTGCGACGGATGACGCCGCCCTGATCGCCACGCATCCGAGGCCATATGTCTGATTTGATCGACGACCCAACAACGGGCGAGAACGCCCCCGAATTTTCGGTCTCTGACCTGTCGGGGGCGATCAAGCGCATGATTGAGGGCGAGTTTTCCCATGTGCGTGTGAAGGGCGAGGTGGGCCGTGTGTCACGCCCCCGTTCCGGGCATCTGTACCTTGATCTGAAGGACGACCGTGCCGTGCTGGCCGGTGTGATCTGGAAAGGGGTTGCAACCCGCCTGGCCGTTCAGCCCGAAGAGGGCATGGAAGTGGTCGCCATCGGGCGGCTCACCACGTTCCCTGGACAATCGCGTTATCAGATCGTGATCGAAGATATCAAACCAGCGGGCGTTGGTGCGCTGATGGCGATGCTGGAAAAACGCAAAACCCAGCTGGCGGCAGAAGGGTTGTTTGCGCCAGAGCGCAAGAAGACACTTCCCTATCTGCCTGAAGTTATTGGTGTTGTGACCTCACCATCTGGCGCTGTGATTCGTGACATCTTGCATCGCCTGCGTGACAGATTTCCGCGCAAGGTGCTGATATGGCCGGTGGCTGTGCAGGGCGACAAATGTGCGCCCGAAGTGACCCGCGCCATTGAGGGGTTCAACGCGATGACCCCCGGCGGTGCCTTGCCGCGCCCCGATCTGATCATTGTCGCGCGTGGCGGTGGCTCGATCGAAGATCTTTGGGGCTTCAACGAAGAATCAGTCGTGCGTGCGGCTGCTGCCTCGGACATTGCGCTGATATCCGCAGTGGGGCACGAAACCGACACAACCCTGATTGATTATGCGTCCGACAAACGCGCGCCCACGCCGACGGCGGCGGCAGAATTGGCTGTGCCCGTGCGGCTGGAGCTTCTGGCCTGGCTCGATGGTCAGGAGGCACGGTTGACACAATCACTGATTTCGGGGATCAGCGCGCGCAAACAACGGCTTCAGGACGTGTCGCGCGCTTTGCCACGCAAAGAGGCGTTGATGGACATACCGCGCCAGCGTTTGGATGCCCTGTCAGATCGGCTGCCCGCAGCATTGATCCGGTCGGTGCAGACCCGCCGGGTGGCTCTGTCCGAAAGCTCAGGCGCGCTGCGCCCCGGTCTTTTGCAGCGTGCATTGGAAAGCGATCAGCGGCGGTTGGCAAACACATCTGCCCGGCTGAACCTGCGGGCATTGCAAGCAGACATGGGGCGGCAACGTCAGGAGTTTGACCGACGCGCGCAGCGATTATCAGATGCCGGAATGCGGCAGGTTAAAGCCCTGAAAGATCAGTTGTTGAATCTTGATCGACTTATGAAAACAGTGGGTTACGAGGCAACGCTAAAGCGTGGATTTGCTGTGGTACGCGATGGTGATGCCGTCATCTCAAATGTGACCGCCGCGAAAGCGGCTGATACCCTGGAAGTGCAGTTTGCTGATGGCCGTGTGGGTGTCAGCACCACCGGGGCGCCACCTGCCAAGAAAGCGGCCAAGCCCAAACAAGCACCGCCGCAACAAGGTGATTTGTTTTAGGCCTAAAGCGTTTCGACTTATTGTTGAATCACGACAATATGGCGGAACGCCCATGACGATTGAACGTTTCGCGCGTTTCGATCTCAAGTTGTGTCTCAACTTAAACTCGAAACGCTTTATACCCCGACGTCAGGACCTAAGCACTGCAACGGCTCATGGCTGCGCTGTACTTCGAACAGCTCAAGCGCTTTGGGGTCGTCTTTGAACCGCGCAACCAACCCTCCTGTGGGGGATTTCCGGAACGTCCAGCACTGGATTTCTTCCAGCGCCTCATATTCAAAGCAGATCATCTCACCTTCCTGATACCAAGTGCCATTCTGGCATCGACCATCCAGAAATGTCCATATAACCCGGTGGTTTGGAAGGTATTCTTCAGCCCCGTAATCGCGCCCGTTCACGCCGTAGTAGAAGGTTTTTCCAAGGGTGAACCGGTCAAATTCTTCTGCGCTCATTGTATCGGCGAAGGCGGCTGGGCTGATGCAGAACATCAATAGGGTCAAAAGCAGTCTCATACAGCTGAGTTTGGCAAATCCCACGGTCCATGGCCAGCCGGATTAAGCGTCCGGCGAATTTCCGCGCGTGGCCCAAGCTTTGCACTGCGGATCCATGATGCGCCGCCACAAGGGCGGGACCAGCGCCAGCACCGCCATGACAGGCAGGGAATAGGGCAAGGTTGGCATTGTTTCGGATGTCAGTTGCAGGCCGGGGTAATCGCGCTGCGGGGTCACATGATGATCCGAGTGGCGCGGCGCGTTCAACGTCATGGCGGACGAGGCCCAGTGTGGCGCATTCCAGGAATGCTGTGGGCCAACCGGCTCTGGTGTGCCATCGGGGCGGGTGGCGCGGCGCAGGCCATAATGTTGTACATAGTCCGACAACAGGATTTGCAGCTGAGCATAGAGTGAGATGAAGATCAGCGCGCCCAGACCAGCGCCGCCCCCCAGGGCAATACTCAGCGCCATCAATATGACTGCCCCGCCGCAATATAACAGGTATGGGTGTTTAATATCAAAACCTTGCCGGGCTTTCCTCAACTTGTTTTCTGCCTGCAAACCGGCCCGAAATCCGCCCGGCCAGGCGCGTATCAGAAAGTGGTAAATCCCTTCGCCCCATCGCGCAGAATTGGGATCAGCCTTTGAGCCGACATGCACATGATGCACCCGCAGATGTGCGCTTGCGTGGTGGCCAAACAGGATCGACGTATAGATCAACCGCCCCATCAGCCGCAGGCGCCGGTTTGGTCTGTGGATCAGCTCATGGGCGACAGGATGCGAGATCTGGCCAAAGATCAGGGCCGCAGCCACAGCAATCAGGCCACGCTCAACCATCCCCAAACCACTGTTTCCGGCAATGCCCCACAGGGCGAGCATCAGTGCGGTGAAATGCGCAAGTCCCAACACAAACAGCAAGGTATCAGAGCCGGGAAACTCGGCCTGGGGATCGGTGTTTTGCAGCTGCATGGTGATCCAGCGATCCAGAATAAATATCAACAGGGTGACATATCCGACGGTCAGCCAGCCCCAGGGGGCCCCAGCAAAAACCGCCATCATCAGCAACATGAACGGGCAAAGCGTGGCGATTGCAAACAAACGCATTCTGTTGATCCTTGGGTGGGTNCAGGCCGGGGCCGNCACAAATTGATAACCTAGCNGCAAGATAGGCGNAAAATAGNGCCGCCGCCAACGGTTCCGAATGGGCATGTGTCGCTTTTGGTTGCGCCAAAGGGTCGGCACGGCGATAAACCTTGTCGAAGGTTTGAACGGGGAAGATCACATGGCACTGGATGCGCGCAAAGGTGTGTGGAAATCGGGCAAGGGCAANGGGCGTCACACGCCCAAGGGCCGCCAGCTTGAGGATCAGCCCTGGGCTGAAGTGCAGGAACTGTTGGGCGAGAGCCGCCGTGACCGCGATTTGCTGATCGAGTTTTTGCACCTCATTCAGGACAAGTTTGGCCATCTGTCAGCTGCGCATTTGCGTGCCTTGGCCGAAGAAATGCGCCTCTCCATGGCCGAGATTTACGAGGTCGCCAGCTTTTATGCCCACTTTGATGTGGTCAAAGAAGATGAGGTGCCACCACCGGCATTGACCATCCGCGTCTGTGATAGCCTGTCATGCGAGCTGGCCGGTGCGCAGGCCCTCCAAAAGGCGCTTGAGGACGGGTTGGATGCCAGCGAAGTGCGTGTGTTGCGCGCGCCCTGCATGGGCCGTTGTGATACAGCGCCGGTGCTGGAGATTGGCCACAATCACATTGACCACGCCACGCCTGAGAAGGTGCATGCGGCGATTGCAGCGCAAGACATTCACGCATATATCCCGGATTATCAAGGCTTTGAGGCTTATACTTCATCCGGTGGCTACACCACGCTCGCAAGCGTGCGTGACACTGGCGTGTTTGAGGATATTCAGGAAACACTGCTGACGTCCGGCCTGCGCGGCCTTGGCGGTGCCGGGTTTCCATCGGGGCGTAAATGGGGTTTTGTTCGTGCTGGCGAAGGCCCACGGTATTTGGCGGTCAATGGCGACGAGGGCGAGCCGGGAACCTTCAAGGATCGCTTTTACCTCGAGCGAGAACCACATGTTTTCCTTGAAGGAATGCTGATTGCAGCTTGGGCGGTTGAGGCCGAAACCTGCTATATCTACATGCGCGATGAATATCCCGCCGTGTTGCATATTCTGGCCCAGGAAATCGCCGCACTGGAACAGGCCGGTATTGTTGAGCCTGGCTATATTGATCTGCGCCGTGGGGCTGGCGCCTATATCTGCGGCGAAGAAAGCGCGATGATCGAATCGATCGAAGGCAAACGTGGCCTGCCGCGCCATCGCCCGCCTTTCGTGGCCAATGTTGGTATTTTTGGCCGCCCCACTTTGGTGAACAATGTCGAGACCCTTTATTGGGTGACCAAGATCCTGCGCGAGGGGGGCGAAATCCCTCGGGCGTTGAAAAGAATGGCCGCAAGGGCCTGCGTTCATTCTCGGTTTCTGGGCGGGTGAATAATCCGGGCGTGCATCTGCTGCCTGCGGGATCAACCATGCACGATATTATTGAGGCCTGCGGTGGCATGCTTGATGGTCACAGTTTCAAGGCCTATCAGCCCGGCGGCCCATCGGCGGGTCTGTTGCCTGCGTCCATGGCCGATATCCCAATGGATTTTGACGTATTGCAAGAATATGGCACCTTTATCGGCTCGGCTGCGATTGTTGTTTTGTCAGATCACGACAGCGCCCGCGATGCGGCTTTGAACATGCTGCGATTCTTTGAGGACGAAAGCTGTGGCCAATGCACGCCTTGCCGTGTGGGCTGTGAAAAGGCGGTCAAGCTGATGCAGGCCGACACATGGGATCAACCGTTACTGGAAGAGTTGTGCACCGCGATGGGGGATGCTTCGATCTGTGGGTTGGGGCAGGCGGCGCCAAACCCCATTCGCATGACGATGAAGCATTTCCCGGATGAGGTGTAAGGGCTCGCGTGCCCTGACAATCCGTTGCCACAACTGCCCGCCATATTGCGGGGGGTGCTTGGGGCAAAATCTCTGAGACAGGGTTTACGCGCAGTGCTTTAGGGTCTGAAGGGTTTGAGGTGAGGAAACGATGTCATTACTGATGGTCGCGGCACTTTGTGCATTGATTTATCTGCTGAAGTTTTGCCATTCCCCCGCCAGTTGGGCCAAAACCGGGGTGAAAACCGGGGCAATCGCTGCCTTGTTGATGTTTGTTGTCCTGACCGATGGGCCAGTGCTGTTGATTGCAGCACTCGGGTTCTGTGGCACCGGGGATTATCTGCTGTCGCGCGATAGTGAGAGGGCGTTTCTGGCTGGTGTCGGGGCTTTCGCGGCAGGTCATATTGCTTATGTCGCGCTGTTTTTGACCACGCCCACGGCACGGATTGATGTGCTGATGACCTCTGGCAACGTGATGATCATTGCGGCGTTAGTGGTTTACGGAACGATCATGATGCGTCTGCTTTTTCGCAAGGCTGGTGCGCTCAGATACGCGGTCATTGGGTATGTCCGGTCATTCTGGCGATGGGCGTTGCGGCGCTGTGCGTGCCCACAAGCGGGATGCTGGGGCTGGTGGTGCCATCGGCGCTGTTGTTCATGATTTCAGACAGTGTATTGGCTGGCGAGCTGTTTTTGATGAGGGATGACCACCCGCTGCGCCGGGCAACACCCTATGTGGTGTGGAGCTTTTATTGGTTGGCGCAGTTTGGGTTTTTGCTGGCGTTCTCGGTATTCTGAGCAGCTTCTGCCCGGTGAACAGGCCAAAGGCCCCGGCCCATTGTCAGCATGGGCTGGCGATTGGCTGATGTAGGTGTGCCATTCATTCTGTAGGCGGGATTGCAGGGATAAAGTGCTTTGGAACCTAAATTGGGATCGCCAACCCGGGGCTGACGATGCCCAGATTGCCCAATTTCCCTCCCATTTCATCGCCGGGGCATCCTCGCATTGCACGCCACATAGTCAATGCGGCTTTTCAATAGCGCTGAGGCGTATTATCTGGGCAGGGTATCCAAGGCGAGGGCAGGCATGTCGTTTTTCAAGAAACTCAAGAGCAAGCTCTTCAAATCTTCCTCCAGGTTGGAGGAGGGGTTGGATGCCATTGTCGAAGACGGGGGCGAAGAAGAGGTTATTGCGCCTGCTGATGAGGTGATTGACGCCGTTGCACCGCAGACCGAGGCCCTTCCAGAGCCAGAGCCAGAGCCAGAGCCAGAGCCAGAGCCAGAGCCAGAGCCAGGTATCAGCTCAGCTGATGCCGAAGACCGGCAGGGGTTTCAGGATGAAGCTGAGAGAGGGGCAGAGCTGTCTGGTGAAGATGCCGCTGTATCGCAGGTTGCGAAGGAGGCCATAGCCGAACCGCAGGACACATGGGTTGAGCCCGAGGATGGCGTTGAAAAAGACATTGAGATCTTGCCGCAGGAACAACAGCCTCCTGAACCTGAACCTGAACCTGAACCTGAACCTGAACCTGAACCTGAACCTGAACCTGAACCTGAACCTGAACCTGAACCTGAACCGGCGCAAGCCCCCACACCCGTGGCAGCCCCTGAACCCGAGGCGTCTGCTGCAAAGCCGGGCATCCTGGGCCGCCTTTTTGGGCGCGGTGAAAATAAAACCGTCACCCGCCGGGCGCTGGATGATGATATGGTTGAACAACTCGAAGAGTTGTTGATCACCGCCGATATGGGGGTGGATACGGCCCTGCGAGTGGCTGCCAACATGGCCGAAGGGCGCATGGGCAAAAAGCTTTCAACACAAGAGATCAAACAGCTTCTGAGTGACGAGATCGCCCGCATCATGGAGCCGGTTGCGCGCCCGATGCCGCTTTATCCCAAAACCCCGCAGGTGGTGTTGGTGGTTGGGGTCAACGGATCGGGCAAAACCACGACCATCGGCAAACTGGCCAGTCAGTTTCGTGCTGCGGGTAAAAAAGTGGTGATTGCCGCAGGTGATACCTTTCGTGCGGCGGCGGTGGAGCAACTTCAGGTCTGGGGTGATCGCGCCGGTGTGCCGGTTATGACCGCCCCCGAAGGCTCGGACCCGGCCAGCCTTGCCTTTGATGCGATGGACAAGGCCGAAGCCGATGGTGCGGACCTTTTGATGATCGACACAGCGGGGCGTCTGCAAAACCGTCAGGACCTGATGGAGGAACTGGCCAAAATCGTGCGCGTGATCCGCAAGAAAGACCCCTCAGCGCCGCATAACACCCTGTTGGTGCTGGATGCGACGACCGGTCAAAACGCGCTGAGCCAGGTCGAAACCTTCCAGAAGCTGGCCGATGTTTCGGGGTTGGTGATGACCAAGCTTGATGGCACCGCCAAGGGCGGCGTGCTGGTGGCGCTGGCAGATAAGTTTGGCCTGCCGATCCATGCCATTGGCGTGGGCGAGCAGATTGATGATCTGGCGCCGTTTGACCCACAGGAATTTGCCGCTGCGTTGACCGGGTTAGACCGATGATGCGCATGATTGCTGCCAATCCGGATGGCATGGCTTTAGCGTCATGACCAAGCAAAGCGCCAAAATGCGTGCCATTCAATCTGATCATACCATTGATGCAGGCCGCCGGGACTTGCAGGTCATGGGTGGGGTAAAGCAGCTTGAGGGTGTTGACGTGCAGACATCGCCCTCAATCGCTTTTGCCAATGCGCTGGACATCATGCTGAGCGGTGTCACCCTGTCACCCCGGCTCTCATATCAATCATGAGCGACTGGCTTATCTCCCTTGAAGGCACGCCTGCGGGTCAGGATCTCGCGCTGGCACTGGCTATTAGTGCGGCCTTCTTGCATGCGGTTTTTGGCGCCATCCAGAAGGGTCGGCATGATCCTTGGCTAACCCGTGGTGTCATAGACACATGTCTGGCTATTATGGCTGCCCCCTGCGCGCTTTTTCTTGTGCCATTCCCCGAGCCATATATGTGGCCACTTTTTGCAGTCGCTGTGCTGATCCATATGATCTATAAAATGCTGCAAGCACAGGCCTATACCAAGGGCGCGTATACGGTGGTCTATCCGGTTGTGCGCGGCGCTAGCCCGCTCTTTGCTGTGATCGGGGCCTATCTGATCTTTGGCGAGAGCTTTAACATCACCCAGTGGCTGGGGGTTGCCGTTCTGCTGAGCGGCATTTTCGGACTGGCGATTTACAACCTGATCTTCCTGAGTGTGGAGCGTGAGACATTGCCCGCGGCTCTTGCCTTCGCGGTGGCGACGGGGCTGGTGGTGGCGCTCTATACCACGTTTGACGCCTATGCGATCCGCGCCACGGCCGATCCGTTTACTTTTCTGGCGTGGTTTTTCATGTTTGAGGGCATGATTATGCCATTTATCGCTTTTGCCCATTGGCGGCGCATGTCTGAGCGGCCAACCCTTGGCCCCTTGTTTGCGCGTGGCAGTATCGGGGCGGTTTTGGCGGTGTCATCTTTCGGGGCAATCATGCTTGCCACCCGGTTGGGCAACGTGGGCGAGGTGGCGGTGCTGCGTGAAACCTCGGTGGTGTTTGCCGCAATCATTGGCGTGCTGTTCCTGCATGACACGGTGGGGCCTCGGCGCATCGTTTTGATGATCTTGATTGCC
>JGI24025J20009_10000316_pt1 | contig 37373 bp, 40 predicted proteins | sample Cruoilmetagenom3_FD_20009 | JGI IMG/M metagenome (IMG submission 20009) | reverse complement strand
CGCCCTAATATGGGGCTTGGAGGGATCACCCCTCAACAGAAACTGGCCGCTGTGGTCTGAACTCTACTTTTGAAACCCTCTGAAAATGGGGGGATTACCACTCCAATCTTGTCGGTCGGTACCGCGGTATGCACTTATGTCTAGCGTTTGAAGATAAGTATCATCTAGGTCTATTCTGATCTTTGTTTTATCCATTGAGTATAACGTTTTACTAGATACACCCTCACGTTGACGGACTAAATCTAAATCACCCTTACCCGTTATTAAACTTCCCTCTGGCAGTCCATGATTCTTCCAACTTGGGCTCGTGGTTAACCAGACTACAGGAGCAAGGTCATTACCTAGCTCCATTCGATATACACCATAAGATAAACCAGAATGAAAAATGTCACAGGCCTGAAGCACTGACGTGTAGTGGTATAATTTCAAAAGGCTTTCCTTTCTATATTTTTATATTTGCTCAAGCAAACTTCAACATAGTGCCTGTGATAAAAATTTATAAACTTTCAGACTGAATGGCTTTTCTGCAATATGTTGCGTTGCATCGGTTCGTAAAATCATTTGGCATGTACTAGCGGTTATGGTGTTGGAGTAAAATTATTATCACAATTGCAGCCAGCAGCCCAGGAAAAATGTTCATGGCATTCTCCAAACCACGTTGAGGCCCACAGAAATGCCGATGATGGCGCCTAAGATTGATAACACGATCAACACACCTAAAGCGGGAGCATCTTTGCAACGAAGTAGACATTTTATGAGCTATTTCCTCTTTTCCTCTTTTCCTCTTTTCCTCTTATTCGACATTAGTCTGCCTAGCGGCGTGGTTTTCATTAAGACTTTGCTGCACGTCGTCGGCCATCCCGTCGAAGAGGCCTGGCTGGGCATCCACATTTGGGCCGGGGTTGTTGCCATTTGCCTGCCTAGCGGCGTGGTTTTCGTCAAGACGGCGTTGCATGTCTTCGGCCATGCCGTCGAAAAGGCCTGGCTGTGGCTCTTTTGTCCCAAGGTCATCTGCGAGCGTGGTAGATGACATTATTCCTGCAAGAACCAACACTGCCACTCTTGTTATCAACATAATCAATATATTTCCTTGGCTTGGTGTTGCTCTTACTACTTCACCCTGGGAATCTTCACTCCCTCCAGAGTGTAGTGCTCTCCTAGCTCTATAGCGCGGCGCACCGATTCCAACACCGGCTTACGCACTGCGCGGTAGCGGGTAGAATCAGGCGAGGCGAACCAGCCCTTCACCGTCTCCACGCTATACCCAGTCAAGGTGGCCACATGACTCTGGTTCAAGCCATGCCGCTCCATCAGCTGTCGGAGAGCTTCATTCGTCGGTTTCTCTGAAGTGCTCATTAATATCTCTCTATATATCGCCACTGTGCCTACCAGCAACGCTCTTTCATGTATGGCGCCTTAAAGCGCATTCAGGTGAAGACTACGCCTCAAAGCCCCAGCAGCGCCTAGCGCGACACTTGGCACTCTTCTGTGTATGCGCTTCTGCAAGACCAGGGGAGTGTAGTGCGCCACACAGCGTGGACTCTCATAAGTCAAGGTCGATTTCCACTAGCAAATCGACTGCTTGGTGAATATCTATGGCAGACCAAGGCTCCAACTCAGCAACGAACTCATTGTCGCGAATCAGACGCTGGATCTCAGGGTCCTATTTGATCGTCTCGATCTGCACGGTTGATGCCATGAGGTTCACCATTTGGCATCTATTTTAATAGGTGCTGCAAATAGTTTAATGTGCAATGCACACATCTGCAATGCTTGGAAATATTTAGGCATTAAAACCCATCCACGATAAACACTTGGCTTTTAAGCTTCCGCAGTTCGGTAAGTCAGCTCAATAGTAACTAATAAAAAGTGTGCGCCTTAATTATAAAGTGTGCACTGTACTCTATTACAAAGGCCATCAGTATCACGACTTTAAGGCATTCCATGAACCTAGCGATCAACCTCGACACCGCTATGCTGGTTACATTCGAGCCTGCTCCTACCTCTCTGCCCGAGTGCGTTCGCTAGGACGTCCTCAATAGCCAGTCTGGGGTATGAGCCGCTAGGGTGAACGGCTCTCATGCGGCACAAGCGCCATATCGGATATTGTCTCGTATGCTTTTGAATAAACGCGTGCCCCCCGTGGGACTCTATGGAGAAGTCCTGAGCGTCATGCCGACGGTAGCCTTTTATATTATATTCTCGCTCTTCTGATACACGATTGGATTCAGCCTTCTTACAACGGTTCTAAGCTTGGAGCTAATCATCTTCTTGCCGCTGATCTACCGGCTTATCGTAACGCTTGATCAAATAGTACAAGCTGTGGCCTGACACTTCTAAATGCTCATCGACCTCGGCAAAACGATGGCCGCACTCTACCACTTGATTGACGGCTTCGATTTTAAATTCTTCAGTTCAACGGGGATGGCTCATGGTTCCTCCTAGATGACTTAGGTATAAGGCCTGGAGGTGTCTACGAAACCCGGGTGATTCATTTGTAGTAGCCTCACTTATGCGTTGTTTTGTCTATGCATAGCGTCATACCGCATGGGCGTGGCGAAGAGAATAGTATTAAAGTTTCCTGATGTTCAGCCGTAATACATTAGTTCTGACATACAGTAACGGTCTTTGAATGCATAAAATCGGACTTATAGCCCTATTCAGCTTGTTAGTATCAGCGAACACTTATGCAGACTCACCAACATTGGGCGAGTTCTTTGATGGGGCACAAGAATGCTCTAATGAAGTTGTCATAACTTCACAGCCTTTGCGTGAGCAAAATGGTGGAATGATCACCCTAAAATCTGTTCCTTTCGATGAAATCGATATCAGTCAGTATGATATCGCTACTTCACAGCATTCTATTATTCAACTAATCCCAGTTGCTGAGTCAACATATCTTGATGGTTCGTCTGCAGGGTCAGCATGGCGCAACTGTATGGCCAGTAAAGGTCTGCCAGTTCCTACCGGTACTCAAACAAACTAGCTCCGACTTGAGGCCTGCGCCGGTGCGGGTAGGTAGCACCCTTGAAGGCTTACATGCCTCGCTAGGTAGCCTATTTTCGAACCCGCAAATGAATATGCATTGGTCACTCCTTGCAACAGCGCGGTGACATCAGTCCTCGTCACACTGAGCTTGAAGTAAGTCAGCTATTTCCCGCTCGACAGACGCGACTGCTGGTTGCAGTGTTTCGTCTACTTCGTCACGACCCAGGCGGGCGATCTCTTTCCACCGCACCAGTGAGTCACGGGAGACAAGATAGGTACGCGCACAATCACCCTCTGAGGCTTCCTTCTGAAGCGACTCCAACAGCTCCAGGTCACGCATCGAAAAGACCTGAATGGCCGGTACAAGCAGCCCTGCCTCTTCTGCTTGTCGACCGAGTGAAGCCTTGTCCCAGTCACGTTCGGCCGCTTCGTAGGAAGAATGTGTGGTGGTCTGGTAACCACACCGCTGGCACACCAGCCAGTGCGCATGAAACCAGTCGGTGTTTCTTTTCAGATAGTCTGGACTGTCCTGACAGGCACAGACTGGGCATGAGGCTCGCTCGGTCATGGTGCTATCTGGCATATCAAAGTGAATGGGGGGCGGGGCGATGGCATTCATGCATGGCCACCCGAAAGCTGGCTCAGCGTCTGTGCACGAGCATTGGCTGATTCCCGCACAAGGTCGGGAGAAAAGCCGGCACCACAGTGAACTTCATTGATCATCACAAGTTGTAAATAGCCGCGATGAATCAAGTATTGGCCAAAGCCTAGATCCGAGATGTCCCGATGCGCATAGGCACCGGAAGCCTCCATCGCATTAATGTCGTCAATGGTTACGATGCCCTTATTGAGACTATCTAGTGTCGCTTCGCGATAAGGGGCCTGCAGGCAATACTGTTCGGCAAGCTCGCCCAGGTTGAAGTCAACAAGTGCTCGATATAGCCCGCTGCACTGGTAATGGGTCGCCCCACCGCTAGAGAGTGCTACCAGCTCGCCCTTGCAATGACTAGGTTTCGCCATCGCTTTGTCTCCTGTGATTGTGTTCGCTCCCCTTGGCAATACCGGCATGAGTCAGCTTGTGGGCGCTGAGCATGCAGGCATAGGCTGAGTGCATCGCATCGGCAATGATGCGATCGGCCAATTCAAGAGGGGTGGTATCAGTGATGCCAACACGCCGCAGATCCTGCTCAATAACGGCACGATGACGCAGGTAATCATGAAGTTCACTCACAAGCGCGTTGCCTGCGAGCAAATCCTGCTTGTTCGTTTCATGGAGTGCAGAGCCCATGTCTACCCCCTACGTTGCAGCACAGCTGGCTGTCTGGCGCCGAAGAAGCTCGGCCAGCCGATCTAAGGCTGTGATGGAGATCGTCCGCTCTCCCGCTGCACAGCGCGCCTCATGTCGGCGCAGCAGCGAAAGATCCCTTGGCGAGAAATCGTGTTCACAACAAAACTCTGCCTGTGTCATTTCTCTGTCCTTGAGCAGTTGCTCCAGGGCATCACGAAGTACGACAATATCGGCATACGCGAACCCTCCCTTTCCCAGCTCACTGTCATTATTCGCTTCACTCATACTGGGCACACCCAGCTCCGGTTCGAGGTTGCATGTACCGGCCTCGGTGTGTAGCGCACCTGCTACAACCAAGTTCTGCCCAATTTCGGGCGGTTCCTCGTGCAACCTGTCACCAGAGGAGGTAGGGCGCGGGGTGACACCCTCGGCGATTGCTTGCTGGCGCAGTTTGGATAGAGATGTGATAGCGAGCACCGCGGCCAGCTGGAAGATCAGCAGCGCCACCGCTTGCATCCCGATCAAGGCCTGCTGGCGCCAGGTCGAGCACTCGGCAGGGGGGCGCCGCCACGAGAGTTGCCAATTGGTTGTCGACCTCGGCGAGACGAGCCTGTGCTACCTGTATGGGTTCGAGCCAGCCCGCCCGGGCCTCACTATTTGCCCAGAAAGTATCGATGCTCTCCTCAAGACGCGAGGCCTCTAGGGCCAGCCGCTCGAGCTGCAGCTCCCGGCCAGCGTCGACGTGAGATGCCGACAGCCATTCCTCTACCAGAGGCTCACAAACCATATAGATGGGGCCGGTAAGCGTAAGCACGCTGGCGACCATGGCCAGCATTCGCCGCGCCAGCTGGCGCTGATACCAGAGCCACAATGCAACGACTTCTAGGAGAACAGCCTAGGCCCAGCCCATTGGACCTACAAACTCCGTCCAAAACTGAATCGCATGCACCTGCAGCAGCGCGATCGCGCCGGCAAGCACCAGCAAAGGTGGCACCATCTCAATGAAGCGTGTTGTCGGTGACTGATTGCCCATTACGTTGACTCTCCACAAAGCTCACACACTGCCGACTCTCCCTAGCCCCCTCACCAAGAGGGCAGGGGTAAACAGCTTTTCTAGTCCGTCTCCGGTTCGGATTCACCGCCTGCCGAGGTGACCACGGCCATCGGCGTTCCCAACTGCGGCGCAGAGGGAGGCGGCTGGTCAGGCTCCGCCGCAGCCATTCGTATACCGATCGTCAGCGCCAGCAGCGCCGACCAAGCGACCATCCAGTGAATTAGAAAGCGACGATCTTTGAGATTGCCCCGGCCGAGAATGAGCAATACAGCGAGGAAGACGGCATACGCGAGAGCGCCGACCCAGAGAATGGCGATGAAGCTGCTCATGCCACACCTCCGGTTAAAGTCGCCTCTGCGTTCCCGGGTTGGGAGTTGCGGTTTAGCCAGCCTTGAATGCAGGCGGTATTTGGCTCGCCGCGATCCTGGGGGACACGTCTATTCTGCTGTGCGACTTCAAGCGCTCGTTTGGCCATAGCTCTCTCCTTTATGGGTTGGTGATACTGATAGGGCTGGCTGGCGCAACCAAATCGGTAGTGAGGTGAGCCGGCGCTGGCCGGTGACATGGTTGACGGCTCGCTTGATAGCAGAAGGGTGGTCAACCAGTACGACACGGCGCTTTCCACGAGTGAGGCTTGTATAAAGCCACTGTCGCTCAAGCATGTGCCAGTGCGATCGCACTAGAGGAATGACCACGGCCGGGAATTCGGACCCTTGCGCCTTGTGGCCGGTCATTGCATAGGCCAGTTGCAGCTTGCCGAGCGCGTCACTGGTGAACAGCACTTCTCTATCCTCAAACCGCGCCAGCACGGTTTTGTCTTCAGCGTCTGCCGACACTACATAGCCGAGATCACCATTAAAGACATCACGGTTGTAGTCATTCTCGGTCTGCACGATCTTGTCTCCTGGCGCCCATTGGCGCCCATTGGCGCCCATTGGCGCCCATTGGCGCCCATGGATCGTCACCGAGCCCCGATCGCCCGGGACGTGATAGCTTCGAAACGCTTCATTGAGAGCACGGGTTCCGACCGGACCACCGTGCATGGGTGTCAACACCTGCACCTCATAAAGAGGATCGAAGCCACGCGCCAGCATGTCTTCAGTGGCCACCCGCAATGCCACACGACACACCAGCTCGGGGTCACCGCCTTCCGGCACTTCGACAATCTCAAAGTCGCTATCTGGCACCGATTGAGGAGTATTGCCCTGGTTGACGGCGTGCGCCTGGACAGTAATTTGCGAGCCAGGCCCCTGTCGCCGGATCTGTTGAAGACGTGCCACTGGGATAGCACCCGAACCGATCACATCGCGAAGAATGTTTCCCGGCCCAACCGAGGCCAATTGATCCTGATCACCGATGATGAACAGTCGGCAGTGGTCAGGCAGCGCCACCACCAGAGCCAGAAACAACAGCACATCGACCATCGATGCTTCATCAATGATCACTACATCCGCTTCGATCGGGTTGCTAGCATTAAACTCAAAGCCGCTGGCGCCAGCGCCCAGGAGACGATGAATAGTAGACGCCGGCCTCCCGGTTGCCTCCGACATTCGCCGAGAGGCACGGCCAGTTGGCGCACACAGCGCCAGCTCAAGGCCAGCATCATCCAGTGTTTGCGCCAGCACCTCAGTCACCGTGGTTTTCCCCACCCCCGGCCCACCCGTAAGCACAGCCACCCCATACGCAAGGCAGGTCTCCAATGCTTGGCGCTGCTCATCACTGAGCACCCGGCCATCCGACAGCTCACCATTAACACGGGCTTGGTTGCAGCCATTCCAAAGCACCGCACGCGCCAGCAACGCTGTGGCGATGGTTCTCTCGGCTTCCACCAGCGAAGGCAGGCCAACTAGCCCGCTCTCAACACTTATAAGTTTTTCATGCGCCAGCAGCAGCTCAACAACCGAGGCCATGCGTGCTACGTCGACCCCGAGGAGCTGCGCGCCTTCCGAGGCCAATTCATCCGAGGTTGCCAGGGTATGCCCCGAGGCTGATCGTGCATCAACGACATGGCGAAGCCCCGCAATGAGTCGATCGCGGTGGGTCAACTCGAAGCCAAGAGATTGAGCCATAGCATCGGCTATACGAAACCCTATACCTCGAGTCTTCAATAAGGTGCGGTAGGGGTTGGCGGATACTTTCGCAATGGTCTCCTGGCCCAACTGGCGAAAGACCGACATTGCACGTGAAGCGCCCAGACCATGCCCCTGCAGGAAGATCAATGCATCACGCGCATCTTGGTACTCATTCCAGCTCGCCGCTATCCCCACTGCCTTCTTCTTACCGATGCCTGACACAGCCCGTAAGGCCTCTTCGTCACCGAGTACGTCGCGCAGCCCATCACCGAAATGGGCGACCAACCGCGCAGCGAACTTGGGGCCAATGCCGGCCACCTTGCCACTCGCAAGGTATGCACCCAGCGCTTTGGACTCCTGAGGTATTTGCGTGATGAGCCGATCGGCTTTGAACTGCTTGCCGAACTTAGGATGCGTGCCCCAAGTGCCGCGGGCCTGCACAGACTCCCCCTCGTTGAGCGGCTGACATACAGCCACCAGCGTTACCTCCTGTTCCTGAGCATCGCGCACAGTCAGGATCTGAAATCTCTCATCACCTACGAAACGAACGGCACTGATCACGCCGATCAATTCCTCAAGGTTGTCCATGGATCGCCCTCGCAAATAAAAAAAACCCGGCTGGGGAGGCCGGGTGAGGTACAGGGAAACAGGCTCTTACTGGGGAGCGTGGATTGTCAGCACGCCCGGGCCGCGCCCGACTTCAAACTCTGGATCTGCTACTGGGGAGCCCTCTGAGTTGAGAGTGAGAGAGAAGCCGGATCAGGGCTAACTCAGAGGGCTCTCCGGTAGCCCCGTTACCGAGACGACCAGACGGCTAATGCGCATCCCCGAAGCCGTGTCAGGGGAGAGAGGAGATAGCGGACGCAATCCGCTTAATTCGTTCGGCGATGGGTTGTTAAGCTGTTTCTGCTTACTATGTGTTACTATACTAGACGACATTTTTTAAGAATACAACACACTTTAGAGATGAAAGACATCGTATTGTCGGTTGCTTCTGAGCGGTGCTTATTCCGCTTACTTTCCTCTACCGAAGGACGACCTTCAGGATGACATCAAGAGCACTCATTCTGTGTGAGAAACACTCCGACCAGGCCGACAAAATAGCCCCTGCTTTAGGTCTTACGCGCAGCGGCAACGCCTACACCGGCACCTGGAATGGCATAACACTTACCTTAGTTTGGGCCGCTGGGCATTTGCTGGCGCCTGTTGAGCCTTCCGAGGTGAGCCCAGAGGCCAATTGGCGCGATCCCCGCAGTCTTCTGCCCCTACCTACCGCCTTTCCTCAGACGCCTACCGACCGCGGTAAGAAATACCTGGGAAACCTTAAAAAAGAACTCTCTCAAGCAACAGAAGTATGGTTGGCCACCGATCCAGACCGCGAAGGCGAAGCCATCGGGTACGAGATCCTGCAATACGCTAAGTACCGCGGTTCGGTGAAGCGGATGTGGCTGACCGGCTCTATGGAAGCGGCCGATGTTCAGGCCGCGGCCAAGCGCCTCAGGAACGCCGGAGAAACCATATCTTTCTGGCGGGCTCAGCAGGCCCGCGCCAACGCGGATGGCTTCTGGCAGTACCTTGTCCGTGCATACACGGCTACCGCTCATCTAGGCCTTATGGGTAGCGATTTAGCCAAAGGCAAGGGCAAGGCTGGGCTCGTGTCGGCCGGCCGCGTACAGTCCGCCACCCTTGGGCTAGTTGTTACCCGCGATCGCACAATCGAAGCCTTTATTCCAGTCGATCACTACCAGGCAAAGATTACCCTGGGCGGGGGCGAGCTGACCTATTCTCCAGCCACCCCAATAGCTGGCGCCAGCAGCATCCAACTGCAGGATGAAGGCAAGCCAATGTTCCTGGACAGGGCAGCCATGTTGGCCTTCACCAAGCGCTTAGAGACCGTCGATAACGCCGCCATTCTGGAGGCCGAGACAAAGCAAACAGCCAAACATCCACCGCTGCCATACAGCCTCACGGCGCTTCAGCGAGACATGTCAAAAAAGTACGGCCTCACGGCCACACAGACGCTGAAAGCAGCCGATTCAATGCGAAGCGATGGTTACCTGACCTACCCCCGAACAGAGCATGGAGAATTGCCCGCAAGCCTCTATAACCGGACCGATCTGTTGGCCATTTTGGGAGGCGCAGCAAAGGCTGATGACACGCTCATGACGCCAGCTCGGCAAGCTGGACGCCGGCATTGCATGGAGGGTGCCGAGGCGCCACGTCCACGCTGTTTTACCGACAAGCCCATGAACCACCACGGGATCATCCCAACGCGCAAGACACCGAACCTGTCAGAACGCACTGAGGCCGAGCAAAAGGTTTACCTGGCCTGCGCAAAACAATTCATCCAGGCCCTCCTACCAGCCGCTACCGTCGAGTCCCTGAGTGTCCGCGCCAGCATAGATGTTGAGGACGTGATTGAGCGACAGCCAGCGCTGTTTGCAGGCACCTTCAAACGCATCATTGACCCCGGCTGGATGACTGCTTTCGAGGCCCACAAAGAGCAGAAAGACCTGCCGCCACTGGTGACCGGCGCTAACACTCCCGTCGAGGCAGTAAGGCTTCATGAGGCACGCACAGAGCCGCCCAAACACTTCACGCTGCACGACTTACTGAGCGCAATGCTCAATGCAGGCCGGCACGTCGATGGTGAAGATGCAGAAGCACTCCGAAAAGCTGAAGGGATAGGCACTCCAGCCACTCGGGATACCGTTTTGCAGACATTGTTTGATCGTGAATACATAACCACCAAGCGTAAGGGCAAACAGCTGCTTATTGTCTCCACCCCGCGAGGCCGCGCATTCATCGATAACACCCCCTCCGAACTCTCCGATGTGCGTGTGACAGCCGCCTGGGAGCGCCAGCTCGATGCGATCCAGAACGCACCCAACGACACAGCGGCAAAGCATGCCCGTGACAATTTTATAACCGCTCAACGCGACTTCATCACCACCCGTATCAAAGAGGCAATCGACATCATGGACAATGCACCCGAGGCTGTTTTGGCAACGGCCAATGGCCCCACAGAGAACATGGTTTCTGCTGCACGAAAGCTAGCTGCAGCTCGCAGTCTCACGCTACCAGAAGGCATCGAAAAGAGCTTCGAGCTGTGTCGCTCATTTCTGGACGAAGTAATGCAGCAAACACCGCCACCAACTGACAAGATGAAGGCCTTGGCGATGCGCTTAGCGGATGAGAATGAGGTGACATTGAATGGAGAGCTGACCTCCTTCAGGGAGTGTAAAACATTCATCGACAAGTACATGCAGATCCAGGCACCGACCGCGAGAATGATAGCTGCTGCTGAGTCTGCAGCGAAGCGCTACAAAGTAACGCTACCCGAGGCTGCCCGCACCTCAATACAAGAGTGCCGCGTGTTCCTCAACGAGCACCCACGCTAGCCGCGCCGAGAGGTAGGCCGGGCACCCCTTGGGCGGGGCAAGGGCACAAGTACGATCACATCAAAAGCTACCGAACAAGACAATCCCTCGCCAAGGAAGGCGTTCAATTTAACACCTGCCAGACGTACCCGCTCACCACCTTTAAAGCACACAGAAAATATCCTTTAAGATTGATAGGAGACGATAGGAACCGTTATGCATGAAGCCCACCAAGACGACGATGAACTACTGGTTGAAAGCACTAATCAACGTCGCTCACGCCGTACAGTTGATAGAGAGGTACTAGCTCACGAGGCCGAGCTAATGGTCGGCGCACTGACGGCAGATATAGATGCAATTATGGGGGAGTACACAAGGCAGCTACTGGACATCGTTGAACGCATCAGAGAAGCCCAACCACGCACCCATGGTGCGGTACTTTTAGATGTTAGTCGGTGTGGTTATGGATGCCTCGGTTGCCCTCACCCGGTATGGCGTAAATGGGTCAACCGACAACAGCATAGCCGGCATTCTCCATCAACCTGGCATGCTGTGAGAATACAGCGACCAGGGGTAGCAGCAAGAGCGAAATCTGTACCTCAAGAGGCACGGGAACTGATAGCAGAAGCTCTCGTGCTGATCGAACGTAGGGCACGCTTCATCGACCATTTGAAGCGCATCAATAAGGCCATTGGTACTGCACGTCACTATCGACCAGAGCTAGGCCAACATGGCGGCAAAGAGGACAGCTAGACGCTCTTTTTTTTGCGCACCAACTGATTCCTCTATGGCTGGGAGTGTCACTCTACAAGCCGTTTTTGAGACGCTGAACTGGCCTCAAGCGGGCTTAGATGTTCACCGTAATGGTGAACGCACCATGATGCATCTCACCCATTATATGTGTACTCGCTATGCGCGTTACTCCTTCCTACGGAGAGCTATACCCATGGGCAACCACCCTTTGGGTATCCTTGTACGGGGGATGGATGACAGTTACTAAATGACCGCGCTGGTAGGTATGAGAGGGTGGGGGAGAGGTAATACCCCATACGGGAATCAACCTCCATGAAAGCACCTCCTAATACAATATGTATTCCCTTATATATGAGATCCCAAGCGCGCCATTGCTGACCAAGCTGGCGCCTTCGGTGCGTGAGCAACAACGGTGAAAACGTCCTTGTCGGGGTGTGGGAAGGCCACGCCACCGCGCTCTATGCTGGCGCCTTCGATGCGTGAGCAGCAACGGTGAAAACGTCCTTGTCGGGGTGTGGGAAGGCCATGCCACCGCGCTCTATGCTGGCGCCTTCGATGCGTGAGCATGAGGAGACAATAGCGGGCTAGAACGAAGTTGAATCGGGGCGGTTTAAGGAATTAGAAATCGCAAATATTAGGCGTTTCGAGGCTTGCCTCGTGATAGGCCGCGAAGCGGCCCATGTGCTTTTCGTGGACAGCAGAAGAAAGATCGCTTGCTCTCCCACAGCAGTCCTGCTTGCTCTAACAAAACGAAGTGACTTGGGGCGTTTTTCCGGCTTTAACTATAGCAAATCTAGGCGTGTCGTGGCCTGGCTCTTATTCAGCCGCGTAGCGGCTCATGTGCTCTCGTTGACTCAACAAATAACTGCAACGGTGAACACAACAAGAAAGCACACCAAGCAGCACATAAAACCATTCAAAAAGTTGTAGAAAAACCTTCTAAAATAGATACGCGCTAACACAGAATACCGCCTAAAATTAGTCGTTTATATGCAATTCCAGAGATGTTCGTAAACTATCTTTTATTGAGATGGGCGAAGATAGCCGGAGCTACCGCGCCGTATAACTCGAACGATTCACGGCCTTATAATCAAATCAGGGTAGTTCGGGGGATGTTCCCTGTCCCTGGCCTAAGGCATGCCTAGTCACCGTGGTTTCAAAGCTACGCTCACCACTGCCACGGGAACTGCATCATTTTCTTGGAAAGGGAAGACCCTATTCCTGACTGGGATATTCCCCCCTGAATTCATCCATGCTCTTGAGCAGGTCCAGGTAATCTACCCCACCCGTAATAAGGCGGGTCTTTGTAGCGCGTTCATACATCCACACACTCCATAACTTCATATGCGTTGAGGCGCCTTCAAGGTCCTTGGGCATCATCCCTCCCCACTCTGGATCGTCAGCCATAAACTGGAGTGCCCGATCAATGGCACGATCCAGATCATTTCGGGGCGAGTAAAAGTCAGACAGATGTACCTGCTCGGCCAGGATCAAAACCGCAAGCACCGGATAGTTCAGAAACTCTGCAAACTTTTCAATCACATCCCGGCCCAGGCTACTGGCAAGCCTACGTCCAGTTTTCAAGTGGCTTAGAGTGCTCGGCGCAATGCCAAGGTGGTCGGCTAGGTCTGTGGAAGCCAGCCCTTCGCCAACAGCTCTCTCGAAGATAACCTGAACCAACTTATAGCCAGGCGTTTCGGGCTCGATTTGCAGGTAGTCAGTTCTTGGTCCTTTGGGCTTTCCCCTCTGTCCATCCTTAGGGCCTGAACCCCCTTTACGGATTCCTGCGTCGATGACCTTCTGTAGGTCTTTATCATTTTTTCCCTGATCCAAGTTTTTCTCCCCATATGACGTCAGCATGTCATCTAGTCAAATAGAACTATACCGGATAACAAATTCTAATACTTATTGCCTATCCAGCGCCGCACGCTCAGCGGCAAGATTGCATCGCTACATCTTAACCCAGGAGTAAGCAATGCTCATCGGCCGTATTGAACACGATCCCAAAAAACACTTTCCGCTGCAGTTGCCGGAGTCAACGCTTGGCCGCCTTGAACTGTACAAAGAACTTTATCAGCAGACATTCGGCGAGAAAGTTGCAAATAACGATCTCGTGGACCTAATGCTCACGAATGTCATGGATAGAGACCGTGAATTCAAGCGGTTCTTGAGAGAGGAGGAACGAAAGAAAAAACTGGAAGCAAAACAACAGGAACGAGGCACAGGAACTAGCCCCTCAGCTGGTGAAGCTGAAACCGAATCTCACGCTGAGGCACAAAGCCATCAGCGTGAGCAGCACCAGGCATAAGGGTACTAGGTCTCGATATGCTGCGCTTGGATGATCTCACACATCTGTTCTACCTGGGGAACAACACGTCTCCACTTGGTACGCAGAACACGGTGATTGCCTGTAGCCCAACTGCGCACAGAGGTAACAGCCTCGTCAGCAGCCACGGCTATCTGGCGTGGGGTCATTACTTCCATCCAGCGCTCTACAGTAGCTTTGATCTCTTTGGAATCGACCCAAGCACCGCCTTCGATAGCGACGTGCTCGGACATTATTTCATTAAGAGCATTGAGCACTTTGTCATATCCGACCTTTCGAGGGACCGCTCCCCCTGTCCAGGTATGAATGGATGCCACGGAAATCGAGCATCCAAGTTTCCCCGTCAGGTGCTCTGCGATCTTGGCCAGAGTCATGCCGTAATCGTCTCGCAGAGTAGCAATATGTCGAGCCAAGTCACTGTCGGTCTTGCTGCGTTCAGCACGCCCACGGGTTGTCGGAATGCTGATCTTGATTTCGCAGCCATGCCTCTCGAGCGTGTTGATCAGGTCGTTCAGGAGTGCGTCACGCATGACTAACCTCTATGAATATTTGGCAAGTCACCCGCCTTCTGAAATGCAGCGACTTGTTGGTTGGACGGCAGCCCGTTTGCATATCCCCAGGCAATGGCAGGAGGACATGAAGCAGGAAATATACGTTGCCTGGTTTTCTAAGGAATATGACCCTTCGTATTCCCATGATGCGATCATGAAATATGCTGGTGAGGCGGCTTTCCTCGCGGTCAGCACATGGCGCCGCCATACCATCCTACCAGTGACCGTTCATAAAGCCGGTCAGGCTGATAGCGAACCCAGGGCTGAGCAGTTTGATCTGATGGCTGAACAGATCCCTGGTTTCACTGAAGAGTTCAACGACGAAATCGACATTGACCCTGAGGCTTTCGTTGAGACCACTTCGATGGCTTCAGCGCACCTCATCGACCTACCCAAACGCTCAGCTCGAACTGAGCTGTCTCATGAAAACTTGTTGGCCCTTCACTGCGAAGGCCTTTCGCCCGCTGAGATCGCAGCTGCAGCGAACATGACCGAGCGCAGCGTATACCGCAGATTGGAACGCCTTAAACATGGAAACCGTAGTACAGTATAGTAAAATTGCAGCGTTATCGGTAGCACTCTTAGGAGCTGCTTTATCCACTACCGCACTTGCCTCTGATCAGGACCTAGGTGTACTTGGCCCTACTTGGGAAATCGTAGAGCCCGACATGCGGCTGGCGATCGTGGCAGAGGCGCATGGTGTCGACTGGGACTCCGTAAATGAGCACCTAGCAGGGCAAGCTCAAAATCATACGAGAGACATCCCCGATTGGTTCGTCCCGATTGCCGAGCATACCGAAACTCACTTCGTAGATCCGTCCTATACGCTAGGTGAAGACATCGAAGCCTTGAAGCGGCAATCCGATGGTACATACCAGTGGGGAGTCATCTATGAGGCCGGCACCAAGGTCAACCCCCTCAAGCACATACAGCCAGAGAACTGGCTCCTCGTTGTTGATCTTCGAGCCGATGATCAGCGTGAACTGGCCATGACGTTAAAGGCCCGACACCCAGCCAACCTAACAGTAATCGTCACAGCAGGAGACCCAGGTAGTTTGGCGTCTGATCTTGGCCAAGCCGTGTACTTCGCAGAGGAATGGCATTTCGATCGGCTGGGCATTACGCATACCCCCTCTTTAGCTGGCGTTCGGGACAGTCATCCTGACGTAATCGAAGTGACCCATTTCGCCTATCCCTACGATGTCACCACCCTGGAGGAACACCTGCCATGAAGAGGTTACTACTCTCTGTTCTGACTGTTGCAGCTCTCACAACGGGGAGCGCCTATAGCGCATCCCCGTTATCGGGTTCTGCCGCATGTCGGGGAGAGATTTTCAATCCCATCAACGACGCGAACTGGAACAACATGTTTCCGGTAACGGTAGCTGGAATTTCCATGGGGGGTGGGTCTAATCCTTCCCTTATGCACATGGACTCAATCTGTTTGTGTCCTGGGCCCTATGGCATCGACATGCCAGGGATCGGCATGACGTTCTGGGAACCAACGTTCCTCGCTGAAGTGGCGCGAACACCTGGCTGTATGTCGACGCTCGGTGGCACGCAGGTACTAACCGGATACGACTCCCTGACTTCTAACCAAACGTATGGCTCGGGACGTGGAGATAGCAGCGTTACCAGGATGCAAATCCACTGGTATATCTACCCTCTGTTCAGTGTACTCAACATGATGAGTTCGCTGGGGTGCATGAATACCTCCGGATTTAACCTTGCAGACCTCACTGAGGTCGACGCCACTTGGCAGGATGACACTTGGACATCCATCGCATTTCCAGAGTCAGCTCTCTTCGCCAATCCAGTTGGTGCTCTCTCGTGCATCCCTGACGCCGTAGCTTCTGCAGCGGGTCGCCCCCTAGACATGATGTTCTGGTGTCAGGGCTCTCAGGGCGTCGTGTATCCCCTCACTGGCTCAAGCACCACTCACAGCTCCCCCCAAGGTGGGAATCTCCACGTCCTTGGCAAGTACATGCAGCGTAAGACACGCATGGCGGGCCTGTTATCAACGACCGGCCCTTGGGCTGAATGCCAATCCGTTTACCTGCCGAACATGATTCGCAGCCAATACCGTATTGACCCGGTGGCCCCTGTTGCCAGCAACCAAACTGCTGTTCTTGGAATGTCCGAGTTCCGCTGGGGGATGCTGCCTCCCGCCAACACCGCTGTTCGTACTGATTCCGCATTCTTGATCTGGGTAGGTAAGCAATGCTGCGCACTCTGACCGCTATTACTTTGACGCTATTCAGCACATCGGCGTTAAGCCAACAAACACCCGTACAAGCCGCTCAAGACGCTTTCTCTGCTCTTCAAGGGTCACAGGCACCTAGTGGCCTATTCGCTGGCCAGAAGAGCCCTGAGGCAATCCTGGAGGCGATGGGCGCGAACACAAGCGGATCAACCGCAGGCCAAGCAGCCGGCTCTGAGATGCTAGGAAACGTCCGGGCCCAAGGTCAGACCGGGGGGATCGCAGACCCTGAAATGGCCGCTGAATGGCAAGCACTGAGGGATTCGTTAGACCTAGGTGAACAGGATCGACTGTATTTCTTCATCTCATTTTCAATGCCCGAAAGCTTGATTCGTGGCTATGCACTTGATGCAGCCAGAGCAGGAGGCGAGCTGGTTCTGCGCGGAGTGGAGCCGGGTATAACGCTCCGTGACTTCACCATGGAGCGCTTGCTGAAGGTACTACGCCCGGGAGGCATGACAGCACCGATCCAGATCGACCCGCGACTGTTCGATACCTACGAGATCGAGACCGTACCCACGATTGTCCTTGCCAAGGAAGATCCCATGGGCGTGTGTCAGACCGCCAAGCGCCAAATAGGCGAAATCGATGGTCAGCAGCTCGAGTACCAGGGATGCCCTAAGGGCAACCCAGACAATTACTGGAAGGCTGAAGGGTCAGTAACTGCCCTATATGCCTTAGAGCAATTCAACAAAGGCGGTGCCGGCAATGCCGAGGTCTACATCAATGCGCTCAAGGGCGAGGGCGCCGAAAGCGCTCCTGAGCAGGGAGGCGTTGCGTCAGCACAGTGGGAGTCGATGAGCGACGAGCTAGCTGAGCGCAACGCACAACGACTCCGTGAGCGCTATCAAGGCACTGATCGCGAAGTTTACGACACGCCAATGGGGCCGGCCGTTGGTCCCGCGGGACAGAATATTGATCATCTCTGGGAGGAGTGACATGCCGAAGGGCTCTTGCTTAAAACTGTTTGCCATGGGGGCCGCTTTTGCGGCCCTCGCGCCCTTGAGCGACGTGGCAATGGCCACCCCTAACCAAGCGGGAATGAATGCTGGGGGAGCCTGGGCTCGAGATTTCAACCCAAACAATGCCTTCCGTTCAGCTACATCGAGCCTGGGTCTTGAGGATACAAAAACCTCTGGCGAGCTTGGAGGGGAGGTGGGGCTTCAAGTTAAACAGAAACAGCAGCGGAACTTTAGATGCCGCGACGGGGCTCGCCTCACTGCAGGCGGCATTCGAGTTTTGGTCGAAGAGTGTGAACAAAGCGACAATGGTGAGCTTGAGCGGATCAGTGTGTCCGTATGTGACGCACTAACTCAGGGGATACGGTGTAGCGAGGACCGCTACACGGTCACAAGAGAAATACCGACCGGGGGAGAAGCCGCCTTCAGCGGAGGCAACCTGTACGGAGCATATCGAGTCGAGGCTGAATGTTCTTCATCGTCTTGCACCATGACTATGCACCAACTTCACGGGGATGCATGGGGCGGCAACGATATGCGTCAGAAAGGGAATGATAGAGTCAATCAAGATCCCAATCACCCGTCAAATACAATTAGTGATGTTCGCGACAACCCTACTTTTGAACGTGGCAGCAACTTTGCTGATGATCGTTCAAAGTGTCTCGGCAATCAAATAAACCAACTTTTCAGTGAAGGTGATATTCCAGTTTCATGTGACCCCAACGACCCAAGGACAATTGATTTTCTTGACATCAATGCTGGTGGAGAATGCAAGCCGGATAAAATCACAACCGATTCCTGCGTGGTCGATATACCAACAAGACTCGTTACTTGTGAGCCTGAATCTCGGGAGTGTGAGGTAAGAAGAGACTCCGCAGAGTTTAGCTGCGCTAGAAAACTTGAGGTGACGGGAATAAAAATACCGACATGTAATAATGGCGATCACCTTTTAACTATAACAAGCGACCCCTGCCCTAGTTGCGTCGATTACCTCAGGTATAACTTTTATTGCCAAGAGCAAGGATACCGAGTTGTCTATGACACTGTAAATAAATCAGATGGTTCACGTCGGACTGGCCCTCACTCAAACGTTGTCAGCGGCGGGTTAAATACTAATGTACCTAAAACAACTGTTATAGAGGACTTCAGCGGAAGTAAATGCTTTCGAGTAGCTTACGAGCAGAACTGTAATGGCACTACCTGCAACGTCACAGCTTACTTTGAAAACCCTTGCAAGAACATAAGCTATGCAGGTTCAAATAGCTTCCCTATACCAATGAGAATCGAATTCACAGATAGAGTGATCGATGAATGTACTGGTTTAGAAAGCAGACGACCTGAGTTATAAATTATGAAATATATTCATCTAGCAACTTTATTAATTTATCTAATAATACCTCAGGTTACCTTTGGAGCTTTAAGCGACTACCAAGAGTGCTATAAGGTCGGAGAAACATGTATTGATTCTGCCCCTAGAACAATAATGGGTGAAACAGTCAGACGAGAATGCTGGGAATATGCTGTTACTTATAGATGTTACGGCGATCCATATAGCCACACTTGCAATCTCGAAGCACTACAGAACGATGATGACTGGGAGTTGGTAAACACATTTGGAGAAACATATCCAGCGACCTATTCGCAATATTCACGCATTCTTCCTGACAGTTGGATCGAAGAATGGCAAAAGAGCGAGTTCACATGTAGTGCCGACACTTCGTATGGCTGTGGCCCAGATATAAGCAGGACAGATATAAAAGATGCTTCTGGAAATATTGTCGGCCAGAAAGTAACTAAGCGCTGTTACATCGGCGAGACACCACGTTGCAATAACGACCCGAACTGCAACATAACGAGCTACGACTGCACCAGAAAGCAAGACGGTTTATGCGTTCGGCAGGAACAGACATATACATGTCGCGAAGATGGGAAATGCGATCCTAGTTCCTACGAAATTATGCCTGAAGTTAGCGATGATGAAGGCGCCTTCTCAGACGCTATTGCAGCGGCAGGTGTCATGGACATGATCGCTGCCGAGGGTGGGTTAGATGAAAACATGCGGATCTTTTCTGGCATGGAGCGCGAGTGCAAAGCGATTACAAGCGATTTCCGCCGCATGATGGAATTTAACGCAACCGTATCAACCGTTTTGGCAACGTATTTTGGAGGACCGCTTGGAGCTGTCTTGGCTGGCACTGCTTCGGCAGACATTCTAAATGCTATTGAGCACATGCAATGCTGTCAGGAAGACCCAGAAGATGTCGTTTTGACCAGCTCATTTATCTCTATGGCTACAGGAATCGGTGCTGACTACTGTGACCTCGAAGATGTAGAGCTTGCTGCTGCTCGCATGGCGAAACGAGCCGTCCAAGTTACACCCGGCTTTGTTCCCACCAATAATACGCTATGCACGTTCGCAAATTATATTTACAACGCGCCTGCGAAAGGTGACATGTCCTACGCGAAGCAAATATGCGCACATTGGACAAGGCCATGGTCGATTGCGAACACCCAAACTCAGGTGGATAGATACCAACGCTGGTGCGAGTTTGACTCGATGCTTGCCAGAATAATTCAAGAACAGGGTCGAGAACAGCTTGCCGAGTTGGCTTCGCAAAACGCAGGTGGAGCTGTTACCAAGCGCATTGAGTTTCCTTTTTACAATTCTGCCGGAGGATGGTCGAACGAGCTAAATGCCAACAGCAATCGAGTGCGGTTCTGGCAGTGGAAAGAGGAATGCTCTACCGATGAAGGCTTTACCAATTCGATGTTATCTGGATACGATTGCCCTTCAAGCCCAGACATTTATGCAGCGGTCTGCTCTGAATCGTCATGCGGGGCACCGCCTGATCACCCTGTTTATGGCTTTAGCCCAGGCTGGGAAACCCATCGCTTAGCAGCAGAGGATCATCACACCCGTGCGATCAACCGATATTCGGTAGTAGAAGGTGGGTGTTTTGAAGATGGCAGCTGTGAATACAAAGTTCACGCTTGGAAAGCTGGCGCTGGTGGTCAGATGCGCATTCCCTTAGATATGAAGTGGCCAATCAATTTTCCTAATGATGGCTGGGGCGAGTTTTCTTGGGCGCATAACAATGTTCACTTCGAGGCATATACAAACCCTCTAGGTTCAGAATCCCCTTCCAGAGGGCTGCGCATGTGTATCGGTTCATCATATGAATGCTATGACAATGCGGCGTGGAATGAAGTCAACATCCAAAATGACATTACTAATTTGAATAACTATGTCAGCAACAGTCCACCAGTGACTCTCACTGGTGGATGTTCCGTTGAGGAATGTGAGTTTAGAGCTTCAATTGAAGTCAATCTTACAGCTAAGCCTTGGTACACCTACTCAGAAAAGAAATACGAGCCGTGCATGCTAAAGGTTTTGGGTAGCTGTGTGACAAAGGCCTCCACAACTTACGATCGTCAGTACAAGCCAGACTGCACCGGGTTCACTATTGACGAGTTCCTTGCACTTGATCTCGGCGATATGGATTTCTCGGAGTACGTGGAAACGTTGTCGGAAAAAGCACAATCGGAGTTCAACCAGACATGGGCAAGATAGCTTTAATTCAAGCTACTTGTGTGGTGATGGTATTGGCATCTACTGGCTCCTTCGGGAGCCCAGTAGACCGAATCACTGCCCAAGCTGAAGCGCTGGCATCGGGTGCAGCCGGTTCAGAGGAAGTTGTGCAGAACGCGGGGCAGAGGCCTTTCATGTTCACGCCCAATAATGGGTATGTAGGCCTAGAAACCCAGCTAGATGTATCGCTCACTTATACGTCCTTTGAGAACGGTGGACAGAACGTTAGAAGAGTTGAAAAAGCAGTTGTCGACTGGGGTGACGGCTCAAGTCCGACCACAGTGCTCCCTGGCACACCCGCCTACCATACGTATGGCCACCGCAATAAGGAGGGTGCCATTACACCTCATGGAAGTATTGTCTATACCGGCAGGATTACGTTCGTGACTACTTCAGGCAATGCATATACCGAGCAATTTCAATATAGCATGTGGCATTCCTTTCTTGACTCGCTTGTTCCAGGAGGAAGATCGCTACCCAACAACATGCTACCGAGCGTTAGTGGGGCTGGTGGCAGGGATCGTTTGCCCAGTGGCTTCTTTGATAGGAACAACAAATAATGCAAACTCTTTTCAAGGCTGCGCTGATCATGGTGGCAACAACCATGCCTTTGTTTGCCAATGCTCAGGAAGGCGCCAATGAACCCGCGCATCAGCTTTACGGCGGTCATGATGCTGGCGCGCTACTTAGCAAGTCGCTTATGGTGACCAGCCAGCTAGATTGGCTCAATGCCTGGTCGCTGAACCTTGGAGGCAATCCACCAGAAGATTTGCCCCAAGGCTATATCGGAGTTCTAGTCTTCGCGTCCTACCCAGGACACCTCATAAGCCTTCATCCTCTGGACGACAGCTCATCTTTGATGATTCGCTGCCATCAGGCACCGCTGCCCGACAGCCGTAGCTACATCGCCCCCTCTGCATGGGCAGCCGGGATGTTCCGTGCTGATAGCGTGACGCTGGAGGATTGCCCATGATAGCCGGCAGAATGGATGCGCTGGCACTTACCGCCATTGCAGCCGGCGTTGCGGCCGCTACACCTTGGGCTGTCGGCACCTTCCCAGCATGGCCTGCTGGCGTCCTGGGTTCGCTGGGGATGGCGCAGCTCACATGGAGCCAGGCTATGGCCAAGCTGCGCCAGTACGACGAGGATTCCCGAGAGGGCTTCGTGCTGCCTTCAGACGAGCCAGTAGATGATAAGGGGCCTTCCTTACATATCGGCCTGACCACCGACAAAAATACTCGAATCAACATGCCCGACATCCTCGGGCAGCGACACACTGCGATCGTGGGTCAGTCTGGTGTGGGTAAGACTACTCTTGGTGAATATATCCTCTGGCAGCAAACTGCGCGTGGGCGCGGATGGCTATTCATTGACGCCAAGATCGATCGGGACACTCGGGATCACCTAGCGTACATGGCCAAGGTGACAGGCCGCGAAGATGAACTCTACATTATCGACGTGTCAGACCCCGATAACGCCAATACCTATAACCCTGTTCTCCACGGCGATCCTGATGAGGTGGCATCGCGGCTGATGAACCTCATTCCTTCTGCGGAGAACAATCCAGGCGCCGATCACTACAGGCAATCCGCCAATCATGCACTCACTGTCATCATTGCCGCTCTGCAAGCCTCCGGTCAGTTATATCACTTCGGCGATCTATCAATTCTATTGCAGTCCGATAGAGCCCTTGAAAACTTGGAGAGAATGACTCCTCAAGGGCCTGAGAAGAGGGCGCTATCGATCTTCCTCGATCAGTTCCGTACCCGTACCAAGGAAGGGACAAAAATCGACCTCAACCGCATGAAGCAAACGCTGGGCGGGATGGCAGGCCGGATTGCACTGTTCGCCCAGGGTAAGTTTGGAAAGGTCTTCAACGTTTATGCCCCGGAAATCGTGCTTACGGAGATTATTCGGAAGGGCCACATGCTTTATGTCTCGCTTCCGACGATGGGAAAGGACACCGCAGCCCTCAACCTAGGTAAAATGATCGTCTCGGACATTCGCTCTGCTGTTGCCTATATTCAGGATTTACCCAAGGGCGAAAGGCCAGAGCATTTCATCGCACTTCTGGATGAAATGGGTGCTTACGTAATGGAAGGGGTAGGGCGTCTCTTCGAGCAGGCGCGATCGGCCAATATCGCACTGATTCCAGCCTTCCAGTCCTTCAGCCAGCTTAATCGAGTCTCGCCAGACTTTGCAGACATCGTGATACAGAACACATGGAACAAAATATTCTTCAAGTTCGGTGCGAAAGACAGCCCTGAAGAGGCCGCAGAAATACTAGGTAAAACCAAGCGTTTTCAACGTACTGTCTCAGTCTCGGCTAACCAGGGAGAGAGTGCGCAGTATTTGAGAACCACCCCACAATCCAGCATGTCCGATGGCGGCGGCATGGGTGAAAGCTGGCGCGAAGTTGAGGAGTTCAGGGTAACACCGGATCAATTGAGAGCCATGGATATGGGGCAAGCGGTCATGATGATGGGCGCTCGCATGTATCATTTGAGAACGCCAATGATCAACTACCCCAAACACATTCCTTCATTTAAGGTAATAAAACGCAAGATGAAGATGCCTGCCGACAAACAGGCGCTTAACTTCGAGGAACGACTAAACGAGTTTCTTACAGCAACTGTTTAGGGGGTAGTTATGATTACAGTGTTATTTTGGGCAACAATCGCCATCTTCGCTATGTTGCTCTTAGGAATTCTTCCGGGAGTAAAGGAAGTCTTTAGACCGCTCATGGATATTTTATCCAAGGGAACCATAGAGGTATTGAAGTTTGCCGGTGGGTATATTCTTTGGCTTGCCAAGACGATAATTCATGCCCATATCGACCTTGTTACCCACTCATGTCATAAGCGCTCATACTTTGACCCAGCAGAAAAGATGAGAAAATAGCCGCTTCTTATTGTAATTTGAAATCGTCGTATGGTATTATTAGATAACAGCAAGGTGATTGCGTCGATCGTTCGGAGGTCGAAATGGCTAACAAGAATCGCAAAGCTCGCCGCCAACGTGCGATCGCAGCACGGCAACATGCCGCTCAGCCATCCCAGGGCTCTTTCGTCGCAAATGAGCTGCACCAACTGATCGGTGCTAATGAAGAAGATGTAGTCAGGGCTTTTAAGTGGAGAGCCAGGCAGAACGTTATCTTTATCTATGCGGTTAATGCAGTGATATTTGCGTTTCTACTATTCTTCACCGCGTACACTTCAAACAGTGGGCTGAGCAAATTTGTCCCGTTTATCTGGGCGGGTTTCATCGCTTTGTTCCTAGCACAACAAGCTATGCTGAAACGCTACAAGCAGCTCATCCGAAACACATAACCCCCCTGCCTTGGCAGGGGCTTTGCCTATATGGCTCCTCTTATCGAGACAGCATAAATTCCCGAGGATCAATTTCCTCGCCTTGGGCAGGGGAAGGGATCGATTCATTGCTTGATGAATCTGATGAAGAACCCCCTGAACGGACCTGTATCCTTGTTATCGTTGCTTCAGTTGCGTTCAAGGTGGGTCCATTTCTGGCCTGGGAGTCAATCTGAGACTGACTAGGCGGGGCTTCGACATCAACCGGCTCAAAAGTGCCATCGCCACCATATTGGTAATATGCATGCCCGTCTTCTCGCTCGACTGCATAGATTGCTTGCCCATGACCACTCTCATCTTGGGTGTAAAGCGCGGGTACGAACATATCATTGCCGACTTGAATATTCGTTCTATCGCCACCCGTGATCATGGCGTCAGCGTTGCTGGCATCAGCTGCCGCTAGATCCCTGCGATCAGCAACAGTAAAGCTCTCACCTGTGTCTATAACATGGTAACTATCAGGACGAACAACAGGAGCCTGGGCATTGGCTTGTATATCATTCAATTGCGTAGGCGAATCAACAGATAGCCCGCTGACACCAATAGCACCAATAGGCGATGTAGTGGCGTCTGCATGACTTGCCCTTTCATTAACATCGGCGGTGTTGGCCCCTACTGTCCCCATGACAAGGGCCCCTCGGCCGGAAATGTCTTTTACATCTTCACTCATTTGTCCTTCTACTTTACTCCGGACAACATCAAAATCACTTTGTATGCCAGCTACAGCGTGAGGATTTGCAGCTGTAGGAAGCGAGCCTGAACGGCTAGTTGTGTATTCCTCACTTGCTCGTTGCTGAACCTGCACGGCCTCTTGGTAATCATTTGAAGCCGCGTAGAGCATTGATGCTCGGTCTTCACCGGCACGGCTTTCAAGAACCTGACGTGATTCCCCTTCGGTAAACTTCTGGGAGTAACGACTACCATCTTGTCCTGTAACACTTAGCGTGCCGTCTTCACCAAAAACGAGCTTTCCAGTATCTGCCTGCGCAACACTGGTGGTTTCTTCGCGCGCATCTTGATCCGACTGGGACCTACGCACTCCGGCCTCAACAGCCGCCGAGCCTCGGTAATAACCACTTATGCCACTGCTAAGGCTAAGCCCAAGCTCGCCTTTAACACCTGCTTCAGCTGCCACCTTACCTGCTGCGTGCATGGTCATATCGTTTATTTCGCGCTCAGAAAGACCTGTTTGATCCATCACTTGACGGGTTGCACCCAATTCACTCATATACCTCTGACCTTGGGTGTCTTGACTCATTCGAGACCAATCAATCGAACCGTCTTGCATATAGCCATTGTCTTGGGCGTATTGAGTAGCACCTCGAAGGGAATCGGTCATCATACTTTGAGACTGCTGTGAGAACGACTCCTTGGCTTCTTGAGTGCGCTGTGTAGCCTCTGAGTATGATTGCGAAGCCGAATAGTTCGCTCTAAAGTCAGCTGGGCGTAAGCCCACGTTCATATCTTGGCCGCTCATACTGGTCACAGTAGAAGCTCCAACCCCTACATGGTGGGCCGATACTTCTTCCCCAGAGCTATAACGGTGAGAGGTTTGGTGAGCATTCATGTTCGCGTTGTTCATACTTACCTGGCCAGCCGAAGCTGCACCTGTAGACATGTTGTTCGCGGCTGTCGCCGCTTGTTGGCTACCAGATGCCCTGTCCAAGACAGAGGTGAAGGCGTAACCGCTGCCAAATACTAGCCCCCACATGATGGCGGGAACTAAGGTGGACATAAAACCTGATGCCATCACCATCTTGTCCGACATCTCGCTGACTGCGCTCATATTGGCCATGGTGAGACCATCAGCGAGGTATCCCGCTGTCTGCCCCTGGAAATAGAGCATCATGATGTAGTTCACGATAGCGAGCCCTGGCCACCATAAAATGAGCCAGGTCATCACCTGGGCATACGAGGTGCCCATCTTCTTGCCTAAGCCGGGGACCAACACCGCAGCAAACACAATCGGCGCCAGCCCAATCACGAATGCCTGAAGGATCGCGAAGAAATAGCCCGCCATATCCCGGAAGAGAATAGCTGTGCTATACCATCCAGATTGCTGGGCACGTCGAGCCTGTTCCATATTCAAGGCTGAGATCAGCTCGTTGGAGCCTGTGGCCATTGCTGCGTATTCATAGGTGCCTGAGTACATTTCTGCGATTGCGGCTTGTGTGGCAAGCCCTGTGGCGTCCTGAACGGCACTTCCCCCTGAGGCCCAGCGAAACGAATCATCCAGAGCGGCTTGTGCCAGCGCTGTTGAACCTGCTGCCTGCTGAAGCCAGAACGGGGAAGCTTCCCTCATGCCGTTCAATAGCGCGGGAGCTGCAGTCTGCAAACGGTTGTCAATGCTCGCGTAGGCCTCATCGCAAGCCTGCATGCCACCATTTGGATCGGTCGAGTCATAAACGACGGTATAAACTGCCCGGTTCAGGTTATTGCCTAAAACCCCCCATGCATTTTGTGAGGTAATTAGCGTCACCGGGGATATTTTGCCGCTAAAAATATTCGGCAACGCACAGTCATTCATGAAACTTTGAATGCTTGATCGCAGGTACGGATCAGTCAGGCGAATCTTCTTCATGTCATTCAACATGCTTGCCGCCATGCCAATGGGAGCCCCCTCTGAAATACGTAGATTTTCGAAGTTTGGCGTCGTGAAGTTAGTTTCAATGCCGTTTGTAGCCCACATCCCTATCTCTGAGATGACAACAGCAGGAAGACCGATGGCTGCCGGAACGCCTTCAATTCGTTGAATGAATTGGGGCGACCCAACGCCATCCCACACCATGTCTTCAATAAGAATATCGACCTTCAAAGAGAACAGCATGTAGACAGTAAGAATCATGCCGGCAAAATACATGGCCACCTTTTGCAGACTTCCACCCAGGATTCCCGTAAAGCACATCGCAAGGAAGCCGGCCATCGCCAAGAACAGCGCCAAGTTCCTGAACCCAGGGTTTGAGTCAGGGTCAGTCAGGCGTTTAATCGCCTCCAGTATTTGCGCCAGCGCATAACCATTGCCATAGCCATAAAATGTCCAAGTGTCACCACTTGCAGGCGTCATGGTCTCTGCGATTGCTAACCCCGGAACAGCGACCAATCCAATAGCTATAAGGGCAGGAACAAGCCATTTCATCAGTCCATCTCCCGAACCATATCACGAGCGAAATCCATGCCGGATAGACCCATGGCATGAAGATTTCGCAACGTGGCGCGGTTGATCTTGTCAACCTGGCTCATTATGTTTTCCTGAGTCTCAGCCATAAGGTTAATTTGCTGAGCCTTCTGGGAGGTCATGACAACTAGCTCATTCTGGGCCTCGCGGAATTCGCGCAAGATCTCACCCGGCACGGATGATGTCATCGATGTCTTAGCCGTTGCCTGGACGGCATAGCGAATGTACTCAATGGAGATCATGTAAGACAGAATGGTCGAGTTACCAACTACTAGGTCGTAGGCAAGGTCCGGGTAGGTCGCTGCAACATTAACTGCTTGATAGAGCGGGAAGGGCGCTGCAGCAATAATGGCCTTTTGAGAAGCGGTCAGCGGGGTGCCACTGGCAACGTTCTTAACCGCACCTTCCAATTCCATAATCACCGTGGTCAAAAAGCCGTGGCCTAGTGATATATCCTCAACCTTTGCTTTGTTCGGGTTCCAACAGTCTCTCAGATCACTGTTGCTACAAGTATAAATCTCGGTGGCCTGGCCTGAGGCGCCTGACCATATCTTGTCCTCGCAAAAGCTGTTCACGAAGTCAGCGTATTCAATGACGGTCGGCGAGGCTTTATCACTTCCGCACAGGAATATGTCCAGCATCGCATCGGCAGTTTCGATGGTTGGCGCAAAGGTGTTCGAGTCGCCACTACCCCCTTTGTTGCGAACCTCAGTACCAATCCAACTCATCAATAGCTCGGCAAATATCTTGTTCTCTGCCCCCATGTTGTTCCTGCCATCTCGCCCAGGGGCAATACCTGCTTCTTGAAGGCCTAGCCATGTGCGGTTGCCATCAAGCTCTAAGGCCAGTGCGCGATCCCCGGGATTGTTGCTGAGGTGGTCTCGCACTTCGCGGCCCGAATCCGATTTGCTATCACAAGTGTCCTTCTGGGCTGCCAGCCAGTCACTTTCCACGCCCTCAAACATCCCTACCGAACTACACCAGAGATTCCCTAATTCGCCGGAGTAGTCAGGGAACCCCTCAACCAGTGCGGTAGCAGCCTCACAGCTGTCCTGGGATAGTTTCGCCGCCGCCTGTGCCATGCGTTGTGCGAACTCAAGCACATCCCCACAAATAGGGCAGAGCTGTTTGAGCGCGAGCTGGAAGGAGAGGGCTACAACCCCTTGGGCGATTTGCTCCAACATCTGCTGGATCTGCTCACTGTCGATATAGGAGAAGCCACCAAAATGCGCGTCGATGCCATTGCAGCCTACGTCTAGCCGCGGCGGGTCCATGTTGACTAGCGAGTAGCGGTTCTGAGAAAACCGCATGGTCAACCCCCCGGCCGTGTATCCATGCCGTGTCCTGGTCTCAAACGACGCTGCGCTGTTTGAGCTACTGAAGCCGCCTCCGGCACTGGATAGCCGGTCAAACGCATTTTCGAGTGCGTTGGCTTCAGCCAGGCTTGTGGTGGCCGTTATCGACATTCCGCTGATCACGGCTGTTGCCACCATGGTTACCAATTTGTTTCTGGAGAACATTACTCAACTCCTTGGGGAATGCCGGCGCCGAGGCCACCGGATGACCGTTCCAGCATGTCGGGAACGCTGAAATCAACGGGAGGACTCGTGCCATCACCAACCGCCTCGAGGCCCTTTTCTGCTGCTCGTTGGATAGCACCAAAGAAGACCTCAATCCTCGAGGTAATCCGCTGCGCTGCTTCAACACCACTGGAGACGCGGAACCAAAGATCATCCTGTGGCAGGTAAAGCCAGAGGTCCGGTACCGCTTCGACGGCAAGGTGGCCAGCAGCCTCTACTGAGCGTCCTGTGGTATCGCAGCTGTTCGAGAACTCTGGCATGCACCCCCCATCAAGTGGGGCGTTGTAAATGGTGAGCCCAGTACGTCGTTCGAGCTGCTTCATAACTGGTTGCATGTCATGACAGAATTGGCAGCTAGACCGGGTAAACCAGACGAGAAACCCATTCTGGTCATCTATCTCTTCCATGACCGCATTGCGCTTGCCATCGCGTGCTCGTGACGCTGCACGAAGCCCAAAGGAGGAGACGGGGCTATGTACGAGGGGGTTGAGGTCCTGGTTTTGGATCTGATTCCACTCCCACATCCTCGACATTGTGATGGCTTGGTCGACGGCCCATCGCATATACCGCTGAAAGGCCTCGACTGTCTCTGGATTGTTGGGGTTCATCACAGACTGGTTAAGCAGCATGTCGCGCTGCTTGGCTTGAAACTCGAAGCTCCCCTCTGGGTCGACAAAACCACAAGAGGGCTCCCACTGTTCTGGGTCCGTACAATCCAGCTCCTCTTCAGGCGCCTTGGCCATCGGTATCTCGACTGGGGGCTCTTCGGGCTCTTCTTCCTCATCATCATCTAAGTGCCCCCAGAACCAACCGCATTCGCGAGCATTATTGCTATCAAGGCAGGCTTGCCCTCGGTCTCCACCAGGCTGGGCTATAGCGGTCGAACTCAGCGTTAGCAAAAGCGCCAGCATTAGCCGCAGAAATGGCGCCGGCAAAGGGCCAGCGGTAATGTGTTTCATAGCACAAGGCTCCGTATCAATATCGCGGCAATGGCCCAGGCCAACAGCACGGGCCAAAATTCTGAAGTGCCGCCATCCCACAGCTTCAGGGAATGGCGTTTGGCGGGGTGCCACACAGGCACTCCCAAAGGGGTGCCAGCATCTCCAATGACGTGAGAGAGCCCACCAACCGAGAAACCTAAGAGAAGGGCGGCAAGCAATGGCGCATCAGGTAGCCAAACGGCCGATGCCACTGCCAGCCCTAGCCAAGGGAGCAACCAGTGGGTCACAGTCCTATGGGGTATGAGCGTGGCTGGACCAATGCGGATCTCCAGCCAGTCAGGTGCCGTTGATCCAGGCAGCGCCATCGCCGCCACCGCCAGCGCAGACATCCCGCCATAAAAGGGGGTCATAATCGCACCAGCCGATGCGCCAAGCGCCAGGCCGAATAATCGATGAGCGTTCCCGGTCAAGCTGCCTCCAAATACCTGTGTCATGCACGCGAAAAAGCCCCAACTCCACAAAGGGATGGGGCTATGGAACGTTAAGCATGTTGGGATTGCTGTCGCTGGATAATTCGGCGTCGCTGTGCGATCGCTCCCTTGAGCCGAGCTGACAGGTGTGCATCCAGTTGAGCGCTATTGACCCAGCGTTCGGCCGAAACCAATCGCTCAACATCTGAGTTTTCAATCTCCGCTAGAATCGCTTCGCGCGATGCCAAACGGTGACCGTTCGATACCCGCTGCTCTGATGGCTCAGGCTCTCCTCGAGAGAGAAGCACTGAGGATTCCACAGCGGCGTTATAGGCAGCATTTCCATCATCGTCCGGGCCTTGAGCAAGGCCTAGAAGAGCCATCAACCCATAGCGACGTGCATACGTCTGGGCTGACGCCACACCATGGCTATCAAGGGTCTCAACGGGCATCTCACAGTAAGAGCCAATGTACTCCCCAGAAGGACCATGAATGAGCATGGTCTCCATCACCATAGCCCCCACTGTTCCGGGCACAGGTGCCTGAACCAGTGCAATTTCAAACTTATTCAAGACGGCACGAATGCTGCCGATTATAATTGCGAGGCTTGCATAGCGGTTGTCGTACATCGGATTCGTAGAATCCGGTGCGATCAGACCACCAAGCTCAGCCTGCACTGAAGCCAGGGCTTTGCCGATTCTGGCGATCGAGTCACTGCGATTCATAACGTGCTCTCCTCTCATCCCCCAGGTATCGGGGTCTCATGAGGGGTAGGGGCGCTACTGACAGACAAACGGGAGGTGGTATTGAGATTACCGAGAGGAGTGGCAACGCCGCTGAAGTGACACGATCCAGCGGATAAATCAAACAAACGTTTAATTTAAAAGAAAGTAGGGAGAAGTGATGCACCACGCAAGGGAACTAGAATCATTCCCTAGGCCCCATATAACCTTAGTCTCAGAACGAATAACAGATAATAAAAGCAAGGCTTGTTATGGAATGACAGATAGGGCGGTAACTTTGGACCCTGTGCTCAGAGCCTTGAGCACAGAATCACCGCCCGGAGGCATGCTATCCACGCTAAAAAGCGCCAATGCCACAGAAATGCGCTTCAAGCGAGGTAGAGTGAAATGACCTAAGTGATCAGTAGCTGCTTGACCCAAACAGATTCAGCAAATATATAAAAATGCATCCTTCCTCCCGAATCCCATCATGCTGAAAATGAAAAACCCTCCTGACAATGGATGTCAGAAGGGTTTGAAGGGTTAAGCAGCTTTGCTCTTGCGGGGAAATCCCGTGAGCCCACTACTGGTGTACACATCAGCCCAATCAACGCTCACATCAGTTGAGCTGGATGCATCAGGGATCTTTATCGAAGCTCGAATCCCTTTCTCTAAAAGCCGAGCCTGGAGCACTTCCGCTGCGTCCTGACCAGCCTTGCGTCCTTTCCTGTCGGGTAGGTCACGATCAGCCCAAATAACGACTTCCGTGACACCCTCAGGCGGCTCGAACGACCTCATTAGGGAAGCTGACAGTACCGGCCAGACAGGCATTCCCGTAGCAGCCCGAATAGCTAGCGAGGTCTCAATACCCTCAGCCACACCGATAACGCCGGCTGTAGCTGTGCCTAAGCGAATAGCACCACCGTGGACATCACCATCCTTCACCACAGGGAACAGCTTTTTAGCCTTGCTCACAGGCGCCTTCTCTACCACACCATTTTCTGTGCGGTTGAGATACGTCCTATGCATCGTGACAGGCTTTCCAGCCGCATCCCTGACAATGGTTATCAGTGCAGGGTAGTAGCTAACCACTTTGCCTTTCTCGATGTAGGCCATCCTAGGGTGGAGGCGTGCCTCCGTCTCGAGAACGCTAAGCATCGGCTTTACAGGCAACCCGCGGAACTGCAAGTAGCTCGCCAGCATGAAGCGACCTTCGCCTCTTCCCAGGGGTAGAGCTTCTTCCCAGCGCTTGCGCAGCGTTGGCCGGATGTCCTGCTTTTCCTCGACCTGCCGTGGCGGTGGCCGTGATACTGTAGGCGCCAGCGGCTCAACGGATTGTTCACCGAGAGCCCCCATTACCTGCTCCAGTATTTCGGGAAGAGCCCAGCCTTTCAGCTCTTTCAACAGGCTAAAACCATCCCAGTTACCGCAAGTGCAAATGGCCGTACCCCGTTGCTTGAAGCCGCGATCGAGGCGGAAGTCTTCCTTGCCACCATGTATCGGGCAATCGATGTGATGTCCCGGGTGGGCAATTGCATGCTCCAGCTCGGGGCACAGTGCCTGAAAGACCGTATCCCATTGACCTTCCGCGACACGCTTCACATCAGCAATTTCGTACTTGTTGCTATTCCTCATGATCTGCTCCTCTCTCATTTCCGGTCACCCGGATCTCACAATTAGATAGGGCGACCAGTGACGGCTATGAAGAGGTAGGGGAGACACTGCCACCAAATAAAAATGTTCCGCATGCGAAACAATGGCAGTTGGAAGTCCTATACAGAGAAAAGCCCCTCCCGATTAATCGGAGAGGGGCTTGAAGGGTGCCTAGTCGTTCAGTGTGTGGCTAAGCCGCGGAATGCGTCTTGAGCCACTTCTGTTGCCAGGCAGCTTTGTCCTGCTCACTAATACTTTGCAAGCAGTTGCCAATGAGGCGGGCCACAGCACGAAATGCACAATGCACCACTACTTGGCCCAGCAGTAACTCGACCAAGCATGGTCACGCATACCGAGCTATACGGAACTGCTTCATCACTTCGGGGCAGAGGGATTGCGGCGTGTGAGGCTCCCTATGTGATGGTTGCATGAAGAGCAAGGGGTAGAGCCGGATCACCAAGCAAAGCGGATCGACTCAGAGAAAAGACGTATACAAGCGTGTCTCAGTTCTATGCCGTCCGCTTCGCTATCAGACCAAGTGCTGCAAGCCTGTTGGCTGTAATTGGAAACCCGTATAGAGGCGGGCACAACGTCCCACACCTCCGCACGACTTGCACTAAGCGCGGCAGCCGCATTGTTACTCAATACTGACAGAGAGGGACAGCGGCTACCTAACCAGGGCGATGTGGACAGTTACTTGAGTGCGGTGCCCGGACAAGCAGCCTTGGTGACGGGGTTTACCAATTTCTTAAATCGCCAGCATGCCACCACACTGACCCCTAGGGTGGATGAGAAACGGGCAAGAAAACGGCGAAAAGAAAAGTTGGCTCGCACCATGATTCAAATGGCTAAGTGTACTGATCAAGGGGAGGAGTGGAAGGAACGATGGATCGTCACTACCATGGAATACTGTCATGACAAGAAAGTATCTAAAAAAGCACTCCGTCAACAGACCATAGAGCATTCAGGAGACGGGGTTCGGGTTAGCATGGAGGGCGTGAGCTACTGGCTGCCTATTGTATAAGAGTAAAACGTTAGCTCTGCTGTTTGTCGTTAGGTGCGCTATGGGGGCCGCCCCGGCCTTTTGGCCGGAGCGGTTCAGTTAAGGGAATTAAAGCATACCTTTTAGCTCCCCGTAGTCTCCTCCAACACGCAAGACCACGGTCACGTCGTTGTCATTGCGGTTACGGAAGAACCAGCCGTGGTTGCCGGTGAAAGCAGCTTCCAGCTCTCCCTCATCTTCGGGTACGCCACGCCCCTTCTCGTAGCTGATGGAGTTCCCATTGCCATCGCCGTGGGTGTCAAAATTAAGTGGCCCGCCGTCGGACGCCCAAGCGAATGTCGCGACAGCACCTTCTTCCATCGTTAGCTTATACTCGGTACCTTCACCCGGCGTGAGTGTGAAGGTCACCTCATCACCCCATGCCGCAGTTTCTTCAGTTGCCTGGGAAGGTGTCTCCTCAGCGGCAGGAGCGTCAGCAAGCGCTACGTTTGCTTCAGTCTGCACCATCTCTTGGTCTTCTGGTAACGAAGCGGCTACCTGCTCCGTCTCTACGTCTGAAGTTGGCGCAGCAGTAGCGGTTGCAGCCGAAGGTTGGCTATCACTAACGGCCTCTTGAGGTGCAGCGGGTTCAGAAGCCTGTTGGACACTGGCTTGGTCGAGCTCGGCTTCCTCAGCCAACTGGGTCTTGATTTCTCCCATCTCCGTCAGCCCCAACAAGCGCCCAGCGCCGGTCGGGTCAATGGCATACTCAGCAGGTAGCACGACGCTGATCAGCAAAGCGACGGCAATAACGACTGCCATCAACGTAGAGCGAAGTAACTTACCCGTTGACGGCAGTTCGGCACGGGTTGGAAGATCAGTGTTATACATTGGGGACTCCTTCAATTAGGCAATGAAATAGCCGGTCAGTTGATAACCTACCAGCATAAAACCAGCACACATCATGGCGACGTTGGCGGTATAGGCGTGGCGTAAGAAGCCCGTAGTGCGTCGCCAGAAGCCCATCACAATGAGAATGGCGCTCAATGCCAGTAGCTGGCCGATCTCTACGCCTATGTTGAATGCCAGAAGGTTAGGGACGAGACCATCGGGCGAGATATCGTACTCAATGATCTTGCTCGACAGGCCAAAGCCATGAAACAGACCGAACACCAACGTGGCTACCTTGGTGTTGGGCTGAAAGCCGAGCCAGCGCTGATACGCACCGATGTTATCGAGCGCCTTGTAGATAACGGATAGCCCGATGATGGCATCGATCAGATAGCTATTGATGCCGATATTGAAGTAGACCCCGAGAAGCATGGTCGTCGAGTGACCGATGGCAAAGAGGCTGACGTAAATAGCGATATGCTGCATTCGGTAGAGGAAAAAGATGACCCCTAACAAAAACAGGATGTGGTCATACCCCGTTACCATGTGCTTGGCACCGAGATACATAAACGAGATCAGATTAACGCCATAGATCTCTTGGATGTAGCCCTTGTCACCCTCAGCAACCGCGTGAGCAAAGGCCTCGCCACTGGCACCCAGCAGCATGAACAACAGTGTTAGAAAGGCTAAGGCGTGGCGTCGTGCCATCATAGGCAAGCCGAGCGCACCCCTTACTTGGGATGGAAACATGCAACCTCCACGGGTCTGTCATTAGTGTTGGCCATCGGATGGATGGCCCCAGTCATCAAGCGACGACTGGCCGTGGAGGGCGCTCCAAGCGGTAGACACGACGCAGGGGAAAAGCGCGTCGTTCGCCTAGCCGCATGGCATGACGAACGTTTGGTGCGATGGCAATGTTCGCCCCCAAGCGATCCGCTTGTTCGTGGAAGTGACTGCCGCTCTCATGAGAGAGGTGTCGACCGTCATCGTGTTCATGCCCATGGGTATGCCCATGGCCCTTCTGAACACTCTCATGGTGAGATGACTCAACGCCAACCATGCTCATTGCGCCATGCGCACTCGCTTCGCCCACACTGGTAAGCACCAGGCTAGGCAAAAACAGCAGTAGCAGGGTCAGATAGCCAAGACGGTGGCGCAGCCGATTGAGCATTTAGAGCAACCAAGACAAAAATTGACGATAAAAAATGTAGATAACAATTTGCTTACGCTGTAGCTCCGCATAGCACCAATAGATTATCATCCCCTCCAGGGGGATAGGAATAGAATAAGGAAAAGAAAATGACAATACATACACACCAGTCACATCCCGATATCATCAAGCGCTTAAACCGGGCTCGGGGACACCTTTCGAGCGTGACGCAGATGATAGAGGATGGTCGCCACTGTCTAGACATTGCCCAGCAGCTTCATGCGGTTGAGAAAGCTATTCAACAGGCCAAACGTACCTTGGTTTTAGATCATATCGATCACTGCCTAGAAGATGCCTTGGGCTCTCAGGATCAAACGCAGCGGGCGCGGACTGAAGAGTTCAAGGCCATTGCCCGCTACCTGTAAATGCATCTAAGCTCCCCTCACTTGAGGAACGCTCTATGCTCGATGTACTCGCCCATCGCGTCTATCGCCATCTCTTTTTCGCTCAGGTCATTGCACTGATTGGCACCGGTCTGACCACCGTTGCCCTAGCGTTACTGGCTCATGATCTTGCTGGGGGGCAGGCGGGTGTCGTACTAGGCACAGCGCTGGCGATTAAGATGGTCGCCTACGTGGGCATTGCTCCACTGGTGGGTGCTTACGCCTCACGCCTACCTCGACGCACGTTGTTGGTTAGCCTCGACTTGCTGCGAGCAGCCGTGGTTTGCGCACTGCCTTTTGTTACCGAAGTGTGGCAAATCTATGTGCTGATCTTTCTACTCAATGCTTGCTCAGCAGGCTTCACTCCCGTTTTCCAGGCGACAATACCGGACATCCTAGAAGACGAAGAGCAATACACACGAGCATTATCCCTGTCACGCCTTGCCTACGATTTAGAGAATCTTCTTAGCCCGATGGTGGCCGCGGCATTGCTGATGGCGATGAGCTTTGATGTCCTGTTTGTACTCAACGCCCTGGCGTTCGTGATCTCTGCCTCACTGGTTATATCGGTGATGTTACCTGAGCCACAACCACTAGAGGAAATTCCCGGTGTTTGGCGTCGCGTTTCTCACGGCATACGGATTTATCTAAAAACACCTCGCCTTCGCGGTCTGTTGGCGTTGAACTTGGCGGTCTCAGCCGCCGGAGCGATGCAGATCGTCAATACGGTAGTGCTTGTTCGCTCTATGTTGGGGCTTGGCGAGAAAGAAGTAGCTTT